>Ga0222716_10000558_pt1 | contig 32200 bp, 24 predicted proteins | sample C33_13DmetaG_FD_165044 | JGI IMG/M metagenome (GOLD analysis project Ga0222716, IMG submission 165044) | Estuarine water microbial communities from San Francisco Bay, California, United States - C33_13D | ecosystem: Environmental > Aquatic > Marine > Unclassified | place: USA: California... | reverse complement strand
TATACACTATATACATTGTTGTTGTTAGTGTTTTTGACTTCTTGCAGTACTGATACAAATACAACTATGTTTTGGAATTGGAAAGATGTAATAGGGTTATCTATAGTTGGATTGATGCTACTTACTGGATTATTACTTGTGCTTGTGGAATGGTTAAAAGATAGTTGGAAGAAATGGCGTAAAAAACATTAACTACAACGTTAAATATAAAAACAGTTAATTATGGATTGGATAACAATAAAGTTGATGGAATACCAACTAAAAAAAGCAAAGAAACAACATAGTAAAGCAAGAGAAGATTTTGTAGAAGCCTCTTACTTTAGATTGATTGAAAGTTACAAAACTGCAATAATGTTCTTAAAAGCAAATAGTAATAATTAATTGATTTTATATATTGTTGTGGTGTCGTTTTAATGCACTACAATGACCGTGTATGTTGCGTTTTAATGCAATTATACACAATGTTAAAATTAAAATTAAATTAAATGATTGAATTTAGAAACTACCAAAAAAGAATAATAACTAATGGAGTCAAATGTTTATTTGATTACGGTTTTGTATACTTATCTATGGAAGTAAGAACCGGGAAGACACTTACTTCATTAGGTATTTTAAATGAAATGATGAGTGTGAACAAGGTGTTGTTTATCACAAAGAAGAAGGCAATAAGCAGCATTGAATCTGATTATAAACTACTGAGTCCAGACTATGAAATGTTAGTTATAAATTATGAATCATTACATAAGATTGATATAAAAGGTTGGGATGCAATTGTGTGTGACGAAGCACATGGCATGGGAGCATTTCCTAAGCCAAGCAAAAGAGCTAAGCAGGTTAAAGAGATTATAATTAAGAACAACCCTTATGTTGTATTGTTGTCAGGAACTCCTACTCCTGAATCCTTTAGTCAAATGTACCATCAAGTATATTCTATTCCTAACAACCCTTTTAGAAGTTACATAAACTTTTACAAGTTCGCTAAAGACTATGTTGTTCCAAAGACAAAACGTATTGGATCATTTATGGTTAATGATTACTCTGGGGGTAGGCAATCTATATTAGATAAGATGAATAAGTATATGATTTCATATACTCAAAAAGAAGCAGGATTTGAATCATCTATTAAAGAGAATATACTTAGAGTAGATGCTCCTAAATCTATTTACAGCCTCTGTAACAAACTAACAAAGTATTTAGTTGTTGAGGGAAAGGAAGATGTTATATTGGCTGACACAAGCGTTAAATTGATGCAGAAACTACATCAAATGTATAGTGGTACTGTTAAATTTGAAAGCGGCAATTCAATGGTCCTTGACACATTCAAAGCTCAATACATATATGATAACTTTTGTTCTAATAAAATAGGTATCTTTTATAAGTTTAAAGAAGAGCTTAATGCAATAAAACAAGTTTATGGTGAACATGTGTGTACTGATTTAGACACATTTAACACGACAGATAAATCTATTGCATTGCAGATTGTTAGTGGGCGAGAAGGTATAAGTTTAAGAGAAGCTAAGTATCTAGTGTATTACAACATAGATTTTAGTGCAACAAGCTATTGGCAGAGTCGTGACCGAATGACCACTAAAGATAGACCAGAGAATGAAATATTTTGGATATTCACATCTAAAGGTATTGAAGATAAAATATACAAGGCAGTAAGCAAAAAGAAAGATTACACCTTGAAACACTTTAAAAGAGATTTATTAACTTTAAATTAAATACAATGGATAATAAACCAATAATACTTAAAGACACCTACGAAGCAAGTGCAAGCAAGGTTGCTTACACTAAGCCTTTGTTTGATGAAAACGGGGATTGGGTTATAAATATGGTAATAACTAAGAAAGAGTGGGACAATGACAGAACAACAGATACAAAAGAAAAGGATTGATCAGCTAGAAGCTGAGGGATATTACGTTATAAAACTCATTAAAACCAATAAGAATGGTATACCTGATTTGATAGCTATACCTCCTAATTGTGATGTGTTGTTTTCAGAAGTAAAAAAGCCAGGGGGCAGGGTGTCTGCCCTACAAGAATATAGATTAAAAGAATTAAAAAAACATGGATGTAAAACAGAAGTATATAAAGGTGGATGAATTTGAATTAGATGAGTATTTTCTCAAACAAATATATGAGTTTGAGCCAAAGGTTAGAAGAATGATAACTAGTGAGATTGACAAGCTTTATGGCTTACCAAGCACTAATAAACAAATCGTAAAAATATCAGGTGTAGTTCATGATGAAAATGCAAAGCCTACATTCTTTAAAATAGAATATTTTAGAGCAAAGACATCTGCATCTATATTAGTAGATGTTTATGAAATTGAATTAGACGAATATTTAGATACAATTTCTAATAATGAGATTTATATAAAATGATAACAGAGCCAATACAATTACTAAAAGAAAGACTAAAGGAAATAAAAAAAGTAAAAGACTCAGCTAAAAGAAATAGTCTAGACTCAATAGAATTGGATAAGTTAAACAAGATATATGAAAGATATTATGTTTCTGTTGAGGCGCTTAGTAGATTTTCTAATGAAAGATTTATAGATAAAGGTGTTTTTTATAAAGGTTATGCGGATTTTTTTCGCGATCAAGAAAGAGAAATAAAAGCCTTGAAAGCGAAGCTTGGTAAGATGCACAGAGAGAGGTCAAAAGATACATAAAATTTTTGTAGCTTTATAGACCATAATGCCTACTGACAACAAGATAAGCCTACCAATACCATTTATTAATGTTACAATGAAGAACATTAATAATCTTACTGACGATATATATGAATGCTTGGTAGATGGAGATTACGAGGAATTAAATATTAAAATTAAAGAAATTAATTATATACTTAGAGACCTTAAAAAAACAACTGAAAACGAATTAAAATGAAATCAACTATTGTTAATCAAATTTTAAAAGAAAAACTAAAGCCAAGACCTGATTTTAAATTAATAAGAAAACTTCAACAGTTGCTTGATAGAAAAAAAAACTAAAGTTCTTCTAGCTCTTTTTCTAAAGCTTTTAGTTCTCTCTCTATATTTAACTCGTCAATACTTTTAGGGGCTTTGTTTTTTTTCTCAAATTCCTTTAGTTTAATTAATCTATTATACTCTTTAATATCATAAAACTTTAATTCCTCTAAAGTAAAAGGCTTGATAGTTTCGCCTTCTTTAAATTCTTCTTCTAAAAATCCTTTTCTTACATCTCTATAGAAAGGAACTCCACCAAACATATTGGCTATTTCAATACCGGTTCTGCTTGAAAATAATTTATTTAAATTATCTTGTCGACTTTCTTCTGTCTTATTAGTAGCAGCTCTAATTCCTAGTTTAGAAGCCCTGAGAAATGTTTTTGCGTAAGGATTAAAAGGACCTGATAATTGAAGTAATGTGGCTTCCTCTAAATTTTTAGCTGCATTCGAGGGGTTTATGGTAGCATACACCAAACCATGCTCTAAACCATTATACTTTTCTTCTGACCTTAACCCAACTTCGTATCCATACTCTTTATTTAAAGACTCTATAACAAAGTTCAATGGAATCATCGGTATGTTTCCAGATACACCTCTTGAAATTAATGATGTAGCAGCTCCTACAGCCTGTCGAATACCTAATTCTTCATAATCCGTATCGTCATCATCTCCAATACCTAACATTCCAAACATTACTCCATTTAGATATCTTAACAGCATTACATACATAGACATTCTGACTCCAACTCCTGCTAATGTTGATGCGCCCCTAACTACTCCTAACTGACCTTGTCCTGCTATTGAGGCTACTGCTTGTCTAGCCGTTGCATATTCATTAAGACTAAATCTAGACATGTATCCATTTACCATTCTGTAAAAATTCATCATACCCTCTCTATCTTGTGCTTGGTTTTTTAACACCGAAGAAAATGGATCATTAGATGTTGCAGCCATAGTTACATTGTTGTCTGCCTTAGACGTTGCTTTTTGAATTGCGTCTTTATATTTATTCATGTAGTCTGAATCATTATCAGCTATTTTATCAAAGTCCACTTTTGAACCTGTTTCTGCTTTAAATGTTTTTGCAAAAGTACCAAACCACAAAGGTCTAGATATATATTGGTCAGGTTTTGTTACTAACGTCTCTCCTATTTTTGATACCACTTTAGGAACATGTTTTACTCCTGTGTTTCTTATAACATATTCTACTGTTTGACCTACGTTTCCTTTAGCTTTAGGAGATGATTTCTTTTTTGAAACCCCTTGAGAGTCTGATTTTGAACCACCTAACTGATCATCAGAATATAGCTTTGTGTTTTGCGTAGAAAAAACATTTTCAATAATCATTCTACCTTTATTAGTCATAGATAGTTTTGCGTATGTTGTAGACCCTATGGCAAATTCTCCAGGTGCTGATAATGCTGCGAAAGCAAGGTTAGAAGCATATTCAGCTCCTGCTCTAGGAACAGATGCCAAGGTTGAATAGTAACCGAGGGTTCTAGCATTATTAAGTAGCCTGCCACCTAATACTGTGCTGCTCATGTTGTTTGTGACAACGTTGTTTAGGGCCTCGCTATATATTTTGTTTAAATCTAATACAGCCTCATTAAGTTGGTCTTGTTGTTCGTCTGTTTTAGACTCATCATTTTTTGTCATATTCTTTAAAGCAGCCATTGATTGTCTAGTAGTAGATATTTCATTACTCATAAAATAATCCATACCTGTATTTCTAGTTGCTCTTAAAGCAGTTGTTATAGGATCAAAGTCTATGGCTGTTGCTCCTGACCTTGCAAAAGACGTGCTTGATTTTGTCCCTGGTTTTAAGCTTAAAAAATTTATTGCATTTTGAAAATTAGCATCATCTCTTTCCTCACCTTTATAATCCGCTTTGTGGTGGACATAATTATTTACCAAGTCAAGTTCATTACCTCTAACAATTCTAGTTGCATAGGATTGAAGCTCTCCTAGCCCTGAATAAACACCTTGTAAAAGGTTTAAAGCTTTTTTAGTTTTTGTGGACATAGCATCGTCCATTTTTTTGAGAGATATTTGTCCATCCTCGCTATATTCTTTTGCTATTTTCTTAAGTATACCTATACTGTTTTCATTATACTTACTAGCTTTTTTATCAGAATTATATCTAGCTATAGTATCCTCTATGAACTTTATTGCTGGGTTTGTTCCTTTTTTATTTGGATTAGACTCGTATTCTAGCTGAAGCAAATATGTTGTTAATTCAAATCTTCTTTTTACCGATTGATTTATACCTTCCTTTCTAGTAGGTGATATCAAAGACTCTATTGCATCAATAATGTCGATCTGTCCGTTAATCCAATTCTTAAATCTAGCGTGTGCTTGTGCAGTAGGTCGTATACTATTTTCATATATAGTATTGTTTTTATAGTTTCCAAACATTTGATCCATGACGCTTAGTGGGTTTGACCTAATCATTTGACCTCTAATGCCCACTTGTTTAGCAGCTATTGAAGAACCAAATCCAACCTTTCCTAATCCATTTTTTACACTAGCAGCTGCATACTGTCTCATTGTAGAAAACTTTCCTTTTGCTGTAAACATTTTATCTAAAATAGGCTTCATATTATTAGACCTATCATTAGCAGCTATCTTTTGAGCTATGTTGTTTGTGAAGTGCGTGTAAAACCCTTCAGACATGTTGTCTAAATATACATCCAACTGAGACAGTTCTTTTCCTGTAAGCATAGCTAACTGACCTTTGTTTAGACCTTTTAAAGTTCTAGGACCTACACTTTGTTCTAAAGAAATTTTGCTTAGATTATTTAATTTTACGTTTCTAGACTTTTTAGTAGTGTTATTTATAAGCTTTTGTCTATTCTCTGCATAATCATTTAACTCTTGAACAAGCTCTGAGTTGCTTTCGTTTTCTGCTGCATTTACTTTATCAACAAGAATTTCTAATGTGCCAGAGTCTAAAGCATCTAATTTATTTTGAATGAAATCAGAGTTTTCTTCTATAATAGTTTCTCCACTTACCTCTGGGTTAAGAATTTTATTTACTACTTTTTTATCACTTTCTTTTTGCTTTTCAATTTTAGCTAGCGCCTGTTCAGTTTCTGCCTTAGGAGTTATAGAGTTAAGTAAATCATTTGCTTCTTGAATTAACTCTCTATCTAATTTTGTTTTTTTGTCTCGTTTAGCTATTTTTTGTAAAAACTCATTGTATGATTTTAGTTGAGAAGGAGTAAAATCAGTTACAGGAGCTAAAATTATTTGAGACACAGCTCCATTTAAGTTTCCGTTATCTCCTAGTTTCCCTGAGTTTAGTTTTTTAGTAGCTCTTGTTTTTAGTTTGTTTGCTATATCAATATCATTTGCAAAATCTGCATCAGAAAAAACTTTTTCCATATAGTTTAAAAACTCATCTACAGATTTTTCTGAATAAAAGTTTGTTCTCTCACTTTTATTAAGAACAACTTGAAGTTTTTGTGGAGAGATAACTCCTTTTCTCTTATCAGAAAATAACTTTATTACAGCGTTTACTGCTTTACGTTTCTTTTTTAAATCCTGCACAGCTCCTTTAGCAGCTCTAGCTTCTAATTTAATCTGAGTCTTTAATGCAGAGTACTCATCAACTGTAACTTTAGTTCTTTTCCTTCCTAATATCTTGTTTACACTTGGAGACTTTTTCACACTCATACCTTCCTCTGTTGAGGTAGGCTCTGTTACTTGTTCAGTATCTGCCTCCGCAGTCGTGTCGCTAGTTGTATCGGTTTCCGTTTTACCTTCTTCGACTTGCGTGTCGGTAGTGACTTGCTGAGTGTCTCCTTCTCGAACTTGTTGCAGTCCCACTTCGGAGTCTCCCCCCTCTTCTTTGCTTCCTGCATCATCTGGTAACACTTGCTCCTCTGTGCTTGGCTTTTGAATGGCATCTTTTTTATTATTTAATTGGTTAAACACATATTGCTTATAGGTGTATTCGTTAGGATTGTAGCCCTGACTCCTTAAGCTTTCTAGTGCATCCTGTATGGCTTGTAAAATAGTTTTACCAGCTTTATATGATGCTCTAACAATTTTAAGACTATTGTTCGCAGCAAACATAGGTATACCTAATGTTGCATCAAAAGCTCTTCCATTGCTTGAGGTTGCTGATATAGCTTTATCTAAAAAGTCTAATATCTTGTCCTGCTCTTGAGATTTGAATTCATTTATTAATCTTTCGGCTTCAGTTATAGCTCTTCTTTCTTCATTTGATTTTTTAGATTTAAATACACCTATTGGTTTTTTTCTAGATGATTCATCTTTTACCGGGATTAATTTTCCATCATCTCTCATTTGAGACACAGTAAAAGATCCGTCCTTCTTTTTTGTAACTTGAAATATATTCTCGCCAACCTGAACAACATCTCTGTCACTAGATTTAGACGCAGCCTCCTCAACAACCATTTCTTCAAACGCAGCAACATCTTCTTCAGATTGTTTCTCCATTGCCTCAATTTCAGCTAAAGTCTTTTTGTCGTATTCTTCTTGAGCTTCTTTTTTAGACTTCTTTTTAACTACAGGCTTTACAGTTTCTTTTCCTTCTACTGTAAGTTTTATTTCTTGAGGCTTCTTCTCTCTTCTTAACGCCTCGTCTTTTAGTATTCTTTCAGCTTTTTCCCCAACAAGCCTTCTGTCTAATCCACTTTCAACTTCTTTTACTCTAACTACGGCTTTTCCTTTTTTATCTCTACGCCTACCTGTTATTGTATAATCAACACCATCAACAGTAAACACATCTAAAGTCCTGACTTCTTCTTCTTGTTTAGACTTCTTTTTGCTAATAGGTTTTACTTTTTTAGTAGTTCCAACAGGAGCAACGTCAACACCCTCTGGCGGCATTAAAGTTATATCTACAGAAGCCAATGTATTATCGCCAATTTCATCTTTTCTCCCTAGCTCTATAATCTCATCGTTAGTTTCAAATACGAGTGTGTTTTGGTTTTCCTTATCAACCCTTATCATACCTTCTTTTCCATTGCTATATCCTTTCTTATCAAGGTTATCTAGTAATGTTCCCTCTTTATCAGCTTTTTCAATATCAGACTCTAAGTCACTTAAATCAAAAACCTCTTCTTCTACAGCTTCTTCTTCTACAACTTCTTCTTCTACAATTTCTTCTTCTCCTATAGGACGTTTATCTGCAACAACTTTTTTAGCTCCAGACCTAGTAATCTGAATTATTGCGTTTTTCAAAAAAGCTATTTTGTCATCTATCTCTTGAACTTTATCAGTAAAAACATCAACATCTAAACCATCTCTTTCAGCCTTTAGTTTATTTATTTCTGAAATCACAGACATAACACCTAAAGATGTTTCTGCGTTTAATCCTTTAGGTATTTTGTTTATTGTTTCTCTGTAAACTTCAATGTCTGATAATATTCTTTTTACCTGCTCTTCGGTGTAAATTCTTTTAGTGACCTGACTATTTAAAAGTTTAGTTGTTTTATCTACATCTTTAGATAAATTATACAAAGCATTCATTTTATCTACAGCGGCCACCCCTGGTCTAAATCTTTTATTGTAATTTGTTTTTATATTAGAAGACATGTTTCCTGCAAAGGGCATAAAGAATCCTGCAGCTGCAGAAAGTATTGTGGTATTAATAAATTCATCGCCACTAATAGTGTTGGCCATTATTTCCTTCTTAGCAAACTCATTAACATTATCTCCAATAACGTATGCTTGACCTACTTGCTGAACATTTTCTTGAAAAACTTCTTTTCCACTTTCTAAAAGGTATCTTTCGGCTTTTAATCCTGCTTTTGTCCAATAAGCTTTGGCTCCTTTTGCTCCTGCTTTTTCGTATGCTTCCAATGCTCCTTTTAAAAGTACATTGTTCGCGTTCTTCCCAAATATTTTATCCATAGCATAAGTCTGCGTGGATAGGGGTGCTGTTAAAACACCTAATACAAGCCCTTGTGATCCTGCTATAGACTGAATTTCTTCTGCCTGATTAATAGACATTCCGCCATCCAATGCTTGCTTATAAGATTGTTCTGCTAAGTTTGTTGCAAACAAAGTTCCCTGAGCAACCATAGCAGATGCTGTTGTCGCTTTCATTGGTATTTTAGACATAAAATTAACAACCTTAGCTCCTTTATCAGTTAAAGACAACGCACCGCCTATACCGGTTCCGACATTACCAACTCCTTTTGTGAGGGCTATTTGAAACATCATATCTGTTACAATCCCTGTTCCTTGTATAATCATTCCTGCCGTGGAAAATGATGTCCCCTTTACTCCTTTGGATAGCACTTCTTTTTGAATATAATTCAATTCACTTGGAGTTAATACATTAGTAACTCTTATTCCTAAGTCTTTATCATATACTTGACCTTTATCATCAACCAAATATGTAGTTCCGTCTACATCTTTTTCCTTACCACTTGCGTAAGTGTATCGCATGAAGTCTTCTCTTTCTAGTTCGGTTTCAGCTTGATTCATTCTTACTTCATCAGCAACGCTATCTAATCCAAAAAAGTCATACGTTCCAGCACTAAAAGAACTCAATCTGTCTTCTAAAGACCTATATCCTTGTTTAAAAGCCTGACCAACCCCTTTAACCTCTCCATTTTTCATGTCTTGATAAAGCTCTTCGTTTGCTACGTCTCTTTCTTTTAACTTGGATGTGATTATTGGAAAGTCTTTTTCTATGAATTCACTTAATTGTTTGTCATCTACACCTGAACTAAATGAAATTTCTACACCATCAAAAGATGGATGCCTTCCTTTGTTTTTTAATTGATAGTTTACAATTTGAGACTCAACGTTTCTCTCTACTTGTTTGTTTATGTAGTTTGTTAGGTATTGTAATTTTAATCTTTCTGCTGCAAGCGAGGGGTTATAGTTTCCTGAAAAATCATAAGACCTTCCGTCTTCAGAAATAGTTTCATCCTCTAAAAGCCTTAAATACTCCTCTTTATATCCTTGCTCATTTAAATACCCATCAAAGTCTTTAATTTTAAAGCCCTTTACCTTCTTAAGGTCTTGAACATCATACATTGTCGATACCTCTGTATCTTCAAAACCTGTTGGCGCAAATTCATCTTCGGGATTAGAAACAAACTCAACTAAATCAGATTTATTTGTATAAGAATAAGGGTTATTTAAATCACCTTTATCTATTATTGATTGGTATTCTTCAGGGGTTTTTACAGATAATTCTTGTATTTTTTTAATGGATGTTTTACCTCCCTTAATGGCATTATCTATTTCTTTTTCTGTTATAATTTCGTTTTCAAGTGCTTTTTGAATATTGTAATCAGATAGTATTTTTTGCTTTAACTCAGGATTAATTTGCCTTTGACTTCTAGACATCATTCTAGCCCTAATAGAGTTTGCGGATTCAAAAGCGTATGGCTCTGATTCTATTGCGTCTAGCTCTTTAAAATCATCTTGCAAGTACTCATAAGGTTGTTCTTCAGATTCATCTATTTCCTCTAAAAAATCCGAAGAGCCAGGACTTGTTTCCGTTTCGATAGTGGATTCCGTAACTTCCTCTACTACATCTGAAGGAGTAACGACTTGATTTTTTTTTTCACCAAACCCCACTAATATAGAAAAATCAGATATATCTTTTGCGTATCCTTTTGATTTGACATACTCAAAATTATCATTTAAAACCTCATTATCCGAAGATATCAGTTGCTGAAATTCCTCTATAGATTTGCTATACCCCTTTGATTTAGCTCTCTCGTATAAATCTTGTAATACTTCTTGATCCATTGGTTTTATTTAGTTTTGTAATCTACACTAGATGATGATGTTCCTTGCACTTGTTGTCCGCTTAGCACTCTATCTATATTCCCCATTAACCACTCGTAGTTTTCTGATTCCGACCCTTCATTGGAATATTTTACTCCATCTATAGTTATACTTATCTCATCATCTGTAGTCATACCAATATCTCTTTGACCTACTCTTATATTAGGTATATCTTCATAATTTGCACGAGCTTTATCAACTATAACTTGAGCTTGAGATACCATCTGCTTTTCATCAGCCTGTTTAATATATTGAGAAGCATATATAATTTGCTCTTCTTTATCTTTACCAATAGCTAATCTTCCTAAACCTTGATATCTTTTTCTAGGTTTTTCAAAGCCTTCAAATTCGACTACTTTTTCACTAAGAAGTGCGCCTCCTTCCTTGTAAGCAGATTGATTAGCATATTCTTCTGCACCTTGACCTAATATAGTGGAAGTTAGCAACTTACCTATATCAACAGCCGAACTACTTCCTCCAAGTGGAATAGGTGCTGTTTTTGTTCCATCTATTTTAGTAAACACCAACTGCTCAACACTTTCTTTATCTTTTGGGTCTTTCGGAATAATAGTAAAATCTCTTAAAATATCCGACTCTATTACTAAAGATTGTAAACTATCTCTGTTACCTTGTCCAACAACTTGATCAATTAATTTATATGTGTTCAAGTTATTTTTTTCACCTGGGCTTGGAGTAGGGGATCTAAACGTAGTAATCTTGTCTCTTGCTACCAATTTTCTTTCCAATCCTGCATATATAGCTGATTTATATATTCTTTCAGAAGCCAACTTCGATTCCTCGGTTTCCTTCGGCATAAATACATTGCTCATTGGGTCTTTTACAACCATAGCGTACTTGTTATAAGTACCAGGTTCTGTTTCACCAGTTTCAGGGTCAAAGTAAGTATACTCAATTTGTTCATTTAAATCAATACCTTGGGCTTCTAGTGCTTCAACCTCGTTTGGGTTGACAGGTATCTGTTCCATACCTGCAGGCATGTTATCCGCTAAAATACTCAGTCTTTGTTCTACAGTAGTTGTCCCTGATATAGCTGCTGTATCAATTAATCTTCCTATATCTGGGTTAAGTCTCATATCTTGCCAAAATACACCTGTGAACCCAGATGAATCTTTTACTACTTGATAGGCATTACTTATAGCTGTATCATCAGCCAATGCCTTGTTTATCTCGTCGTCCATATAAACTCTAGGTGCTTTTTGATTCTTTCCCTTTAAAAGAGTTGAAGCACCAATACCTGACATAGATGGATCCACGATTGGATTATTGTTTTCATCTAAAACCAATTGCCTAGTGTTTGTAGCAGAATCGATTTTAGTTTTAAAAAGATTTAAATTAAGACTTCCGTTTTCAGAACTTACAATTTCGTATAAATTAGGATTCCCTAAAGTGGTTTGAAACTTTTGTATAGCAGCTTGAAAGGCTCCCGCTGTAGGCTTTATAAATTCCCCTGTTTTCTCATCTACGTATCCCTGTGCTTCTTTTATTGCTTGTTGAAAGTTAGCGTCATAATCTTTTAAATAAGAGGAAAGTATGTCATAACTTGAGCTTGCGTTTTGTCTAAATATAAGGTTGTCTGTAGGAGTCTGCATTCCTTTTTGAACCATTCTTTGATTGTCATACAGTCTATCTTGAGTGCTTTTTAAAGCTTCTAAAATAGCAGCGTCTACAGTTTTATTTCCTGTCATTCGCTCGCTTGCTAGTTTTTTTGCGTCTTGATAGGCTTTGGCTGTATCTGTTTTTAGTTTTATTTCAGCATCATCTATTCCTTTTTTCCAAGATGCAACATCCTGCATCCCTTTAGTTATAGCAGAGAGTGTGGTAGTTGGATCACTTACACCTGTAAAACCTTTTTCTAATGCAATCCTAGTAGCGTCTAATTTATTACCCATTATTAAACATATTATCCGTTAAATCCGTTAAATAATTTCCAGATTTAAAGCTATCTATAACTTTATTAAAATCATATACAGCTTTTTCTTCTTCTTTTTTCTTTTGCTGATTAAAAAAATTAAATAACATTTCTTGTATAGATGTGTCTACAGGTGCATTACTAACACCTGCAATACTTTCTCCTATGCTAATGCCATTATTACTAACACCTGCAATACCTTCTCCCATGCTAATGTCATTATTGGTATTAATACTTTCAGGCGAAGGAACAGACTCTGTCACATTACTTCTGTTAGAAACATCAATTGCTGAAATATCTCCTCTATTAAATTGTCTTACTTCTTTTCCTGTATATTTGGATATTTGAGACCTAGCTTCATCTATACTGATACCTTCTGATTCAGCTAAAGTCTCGGCCGCTTTATCTGCCGCCTTACCTTGAATAGACCCTGCCAATGAAACTCCTGTTTTTAGTGCACTAACACCTGCATCTATAAATGCACCTGTAGATTGTCCTCTCAACTCATCAGCTTGAGCTGTTAATGCATCAGCTTTTAATCCTGCTGCTGCCGCTCTATCATCTTGAAGTGCTGCTATTTCTGATGCAGACCTTTCTCCTGCCTCAGCACGAGCCATATCTATATCTAATTTTTGCTTTGCAAACTTATCAGCTGTTGCTCCTAATGTAGCATCTTGAACTTGCTTAACTTTTCCTGAACCTGCCGCTACACCTCTTTGATCTCCTTCTTGAACAGCTTCTAATATTTGAGCTCCCATTACATTGCCTCTTTCTAGTTGCTTATCATATACATCTGTAGTAGCTCTAACTGCGTCATAAAAATTCTGCTCTAATTTAGCTACAGATTCTTTTTCTAGTTGATCTTGCTCTAATCTAAGTCTTCCTGACTCTCTAGCCGCTGTTTTTGCAGCATCACCTGCTAAAGCTCCTTTAGCGACTGAACCACCTATTGCGACTGTAGCTGCTGCTATTGTTGTAAATAGTCCCATATTATAATAATTTCATCATTTCTGCGTTATAAGTATCTGCCTTTGTATATCCGTTTTCTTCATAATGTTTGGTAAGTGATTTTGATTTTAAAAGAGCATATGAATATTTACATCCAGATAACTTTAATGAATTCGTTAATACCCCTATTAAGAACACTAAAGCTTTTTTTCTTTTTCCTTTATTCTTATATTCAAAATTAGAAATAACCCAATCACACCAACCAACTTTTGAGTTTGTTACATACATGTACCCTGCGCAAACAGGAGTTCCTTTGTCATATACTATAAATCCTCCCTCTCCATTATTTGGTAAAAAATCTTTTGGTGGAGCCGTCCATCTCCAGTCTTTCCACCACTTTACTAATATCGAATCATAATCTTCTGAATTTAATTTCCTTACCTCCATTAAAACAAAGATACAAAAACTAAGGATTACTTTTAAATACATCTGAATCAACAGTAAAAAGCTCAACAGATTCTGTGTTGTTATTTGTTAATTTAAACTGTAAGAAATAACCTAATGTACCATAAGACTCTGCAACGCTGTTTTTTACATATAAAATGTAGCTTGAAGGCACGGCTGTTAAAATCAAAGGATTACTTATTGTTATAGTTTTTCTATCCACGCTTATCGATGTTATTGCGCCTATCTCTTCTATAACTCCTGCATCATTATAATACGCTACATCTCCAATACTTAACATTGAATCTATAGAAAAAACAAAGGTTAAAGTAATTGGATTTGGTCCAACGCCTGATGTTGAGTCAAAAGTTCCTATTCCTTGTGCAGATCTAAGCTCTAAATTATCAGAACCTTCTATTCTTCTTATGTAAGCAAAATAAGCTCCTTCTTTTAAAACAAAATAAGAAGCAGGCATAAATCCAGTCCCTAAATCAGAAAGAACATCACAGTCCCAAGCATCATCACTTTCAAGTTCAATGGTTTTAAATACTTTAGTTGTTGTTGGCTCTTGATTAAAAACGCCTGTTATTGTTGAAGGATAATCTAAACCATAGTAATTATTTCTTCTTTCATTAGTGTTGTGCCTATAAAGGTTTCCGTTTTTAAACGTATAAAGATATTGATTCATTCCTAATATAAAATCAGGCTCATAACTATAGAAAGAAGGCCATCCATTGACAGATTCACTAAAAGTCAAAGTGTAAGATTTTAAATTAGAGCCTTCACTTTCATCAAATATTGGCTGATAACACCCTTCAACAGGTGCGTATATTTTAGTTCCAATAATTAATGGCTGGTAATAATCATACGGAGAAAAATCTGCAGGCTCCTCAAAAGCATAAAATACAGAACCATCTAAGTTTAAAACAATATTTTGATAAGAATCTATTCCGTCATACGAAGTAAAATCTCCTTGTATGTAAATTTTATTTTCCCATATTATGGTAGATAAATAAGTAGAACCATTAAATCCTGTTCCAAAATTAGCAGAAGTATCTATAGAGCCATCTTCATTAATCTTAACAATATATCCAAAAGAAACATCGTTATATCTAGTAAGGTTCCCTGTTACATAAAAAGAAGTTTCGTCTGCGTATCTAAAAAAATAATTAGGATAACATGTCTGATCATTATTTATACATCTGTATGGAAATATCCCTGTTCCTCCATCAAAAGAAGGGTCTAATGCTCCTGTAGAGGTTAATTTTGTTATTCCAGGGGAAGTTGCTACCCCATTAAATGTATTCCAATACCCTAAACAAAACATTGAGTTGTCAGGGTTTATTAAAACATCAGTTCCTGTGCTACTACCACCTGAAAAACCTGAACCAATCGCAAAACTAGGGTCTATTGTTCCATTAGACAACAATCTAGCAATACGACTAGACGGTGTGCCATTAAAATTATTAAACAATCCTACTATAACTATTGACCCATTAGAGTCTACTTTAGACCCTTGAGTGTAATCATTAAATCCTGTTCCAATATTTTGAGAAAAAGCCAAGTCTATAGAGCCATCAGGGTTTAATCTTGTTACTTTATTTTGAGAGACTCCATCAAATGAAGTAAAAAATCCTGTGCATATTATTTTTCCATCATCTTGTATCGTAATGCTTTCTCCTGAGTACAATATTTGATTAAATCCAGTTCCAATATCAAAAGCAGTATCAACACTTAAATCCTCATTTAACTTTATTAATCCAGAATATGGATAATCAGTTTCTCCATTTGTAAACGTATTAAAATTACCATAATAATATGTGGTATTAGCTTTAAAAACAATATCTACCATGTAAAAATTTACTGGTAACCATCCGTAACATAAATTATCTTCAGCCATATTTTAAAGATTTACACAAGGGCCCCCTGGCACATTATCACATTCAAGTATATCAACAACTTCATTGTTAAGTAGCTCCATTATTCTAAAAACCCCACTAGGAGTTGATACTCCACTAGTGTTTGCATACGCATAGTATCCATCAACAAAAGTAAACGCACCTGCTATAACATCTCCAATAGTAAGAGTAAAGTAATCATTACCACTAACAACATATTGTTGGCTTGTACAAACATAACTTGGTGATGTTGCGCAAAAATCAGTACAAACGCTTCTTCCTTGAGACATAAAAAATCCTCCTGACGGACATGTAGGACAAGCTGTTAAAGCTCCCAGTGCACCTAAGTTTTGCTGCCTGTATTGAGTGGAATTTTTTAATTTATACCATCCATCTGGAGCTAAGTTTAGAAGACCTGAGTCAGCATACATTAATGTAGTAGCTGGGTTTGTAAAAGAATCACCTGTAGCAAAATGAGCAGTATATAGTGTGCTAGATGTACAACATAGGTTTTGTGCCGAAACCCCATTAAGTCTTAAATCTTGTGAGTTTCCTGAACAAGAAGGGCATGTTGTTGATCCCGCAATTAAAGCTCCGCCAGATTGTTCTCTATATATTCCATTTTGCTGATAAAATCCATCAGCCGCAGGAGTCGTTAGAGCTGCGTCATCAAAAACAGCTGTTGCTAATAAAAAATCTGCGTTATCTAAATACTTATTTACTGTTGTTGCCATTTATATTTTTTTAAGGTTGAGACCCACAATCACAACAAGCAGATACTTCTGATGATGCGTCATAACAAAACTCACTTATGATTCCCGGTTCGCTTACGCAATCACAGCAAGCAGATTGAAAGCTTGTTGCATCATAACAAAAAGTCTCAATTGCACTATCTCTTAAATCCCATACCAAATATAAGAATTTTTCGTCACTAGGATTTTGATAAATAAATTGAGCATAATACCCTCCGCTTGTAGGAAAGCTTTGTATTGGTGTTATATTATTTAATAATGGAATTAATGTACTTATATCAGATTCTTGATAATTAACATCAGATATTAAGTATAATAATTTATCGGAAAGCGGATTAAAAACTGTTAATGTTTTTATCTCCATCGTAACAATTGAGCCTTCCGCGGGTATTGTTCCAAAAGATTCTGGTCCTGTTTGGTCTTGAAACAATGAAACCCCATCTGATTCCATTACTATAAAGTTATTGTTATAAGGACTTATGTTTGATGATAATTCCCACTTATATCTTATTTTTGCTGTTTCACCCACATCTGTAGGGCTATTTAAAAATATTTGTCTTACAGTTAATTCTGTTGTTTCAGGACAATTAAACTTCATCGTATAGCTAGTATTTTCTTGAGGAACTATAACAATTTGAGCTAATATTGGGTTTGATTGAGGCTTGTTAAACGTCAACACGCCTGTTCCTGAAATAAAAGTATTTACTATAAGATTTTGATTGTAAAAAATAGAAACTGCCAAACTGCCTGAAGATATATTGTAATCTATATTTACATCACCAATAGTAGTTCCTAAGTTTAAATTAAATGAAAAAGTATTTAAAGTATTTAGCTGCTCTAAGACATATCCGCATTCTCTTTCCAAAGCAGGAACAGGAACTAAATTTGCATTTGAACTTAACACATATTCATTCATATATGGATCAAACCCACCAAGTTTTTCTGTAAAAAATGATTTTAAAAATAAATCTCTAAACCAACTACGCATACCTACTTGAGATATAACAGAAAGCTTGTCTGATTTTGCAGAGCCCCCTTTTAAGTTTATAACAGAACTTCTTTTTGCGTCTGTAAAATAAACATCAAATCCATAAACAGCAAAGCTTTCAGGGTTATTGCTTATTCCGTATTCTTCTAATCTAGCTAATTGAGTTCCTAAAACTTCAGGAATAGATGTTATGGCGCCGCCTGCAGCCGCATCAGATAATAAATTTTTACCAACCAATACATATGATATTTTATCTTCCTGCAAAGTAAGAATATCAGTTTGTCTTGCGTGCATTTTTCTTAATGGGCCAAACTCTCTTTCAAGGGTTTTAAAATTTGCTAAAGCTAAATTAAATTGATTTAATTTATTTAACCTGCTTTCTTGATTAAATACTCCACTATAAGTTATGTCTGAAAATCTGTGAACTTCCTTGTATTCTTCTTCAGATACAGAAGTAACTTTGCTGCCTAAAGACAAGACGGGTGTTGTTAATGCATCTAAAATTCTGTCAGATTCTACTCCATTACCAAAAGTATAACAGTTAAAAAAACTTAAATCAATAATTGCAGGCTGACTTGATGTTTGATTTTGATCAGAGTCTGCACTACCTGATAAATGAAATCCATTTACAATATCAAAAGTTTGTTCGTTTTCATAATAAAGCTCATCATTTGCCTGTATTGGTTCAGTTTCAAAAATACTTAAAGTAGTGGCTCTATTAACAACAATTTGAACCGTTTCATAAGAACCTCTTTTATCTGGAGAACCACATTTAGGAGTACCTGTTTGTATAATTAACCAAAGATTTCCATCTGCTTCTTCTTGAAAACTAATAGTTGTTGTCCCTGGATTAACATAATTTGTAAAATAAGTCTGTACCCCATTAATTTGGTCTATAGTATTTATTGTATTATCACTACCAGTTGATATTCCATTTGTAAAATCTATATTTTGACCAGAAACAAACGCAGCTAAATCTGAATAATCTTGACCTGCTGTAAATGTCTTGTTGTAGTCATACCTTCTGCTTCCACATCTAGACCCTCTTTTGTTTCTATTAGTATTAAATCTAAATTCAATTATACTGCCTGACGGAATATCAAAAGGAATATAGGATCCAGGATTTGCGTCATCTTCAAATGCACAAGAAACTCTTGCATAGCTATAACTAGAGCCTGTATTAGGTGATTCAGTAATATAACTAAAACCTCCTTGACTTGTCCTGTCTATAAATGAATTATCAGGAGCATTTGCAGCAAAATTAGATGGCTTAAGCTGCATATAAGTTCCAGCAGGCTGACCACAAGTCCCTGATATAACCTGTCCATCTGCGTCTTTTGTACATAAAAAATCTTCTGCTTGACTCTTAAAGTCTAAAACTTTAGTTTCTGTGCATCTAAGAACAGGACCATTACTATCTGATTTTACAAATAAATTAGAATTATCTTTAACTTTATCCCTATTATCTCCTTCAAGTTTATACCATGCATTGCCAGTTTCTTCTTCTCTAAAAAATATATTAGAATAAATTGTTCTGTATCCTGTCTTGGACTCTTTGATAACAAATTTATATTTTGTAGCCCAATAAGGAGGATAATTATTTAATTGTACTCTTATATTATTTTTTGTTATTGAGTTTTCACATGGAATGTAAACAGTATTTTCTGTATCTACTAATGCAGTTGTGCTTCTTCCATAGTCATCCATGTACACTATTGCAGCTTCATAGTCTCTATTACTATGAAGACTTTCTTTTGATGAGTCTAATGAGTATAATCCAGTTACCTCAATTGCTTGTAAATATTCGTAAGCATAATTCCCTGGAGTTGCTATTTCTTCAAACCTAAGCCCTGGAACAATAATTCCTACAACATCACTTCCTGCTGAACTTTGTATAACAAATCCTTCATTTATACCTGCAACACCAAATCCATCATAAGACCAATTATTTTTGGCTACGATTCCACAGTTAAAAACATCAGTAACAGAAGTTCCATCAGAGCAATTCGGAATAGGTTGAAACGAAGATACTGCATCCACAAATTCTGGACTAGTAACTAAATCATGAATATTAGAATAGTTTTCTTGTAAATTAAATAAAAATGTAAAATTAAATTGATTTTCAGGTTGAGTGCCGTCATCATATAAAGGGTCACCACTATATTGGCTATTAATATAATTAAAATCAATTCCTATTTGAGATCCCTGTATTAAATTTAATCCTGCAAAATTTATTTGAACCAATGAATTTTGAACTGACACAATATTATCTATGGTATAATTAAAAGAGTTTCTAACACCCTCAAGCTCATCATTTACTAAAGACTCTGTTATTAAAGATAAATCATAGTTTAAATATATTTGTTTGCCATTTTCATTTACAACATCATAGCCATCAACATAATTACCGAGCATCAATCTATTTCCCATTATAGTTAAAGCTTGAGCTAATCTAGGCACATTATCATAAAGCCTTAATAATTGTTCTTCAGGAAGAGCTGTGTATATTTTTTTATTTGTAAACTGAATAGATTGAGTTGTATTGTCAAGCCAACCTTGGTCAATTTTATTATATCTTTCAATTACATTTACTGATTGGCTTGTTGAGAATTTAAATAAAACATCAACATCTTTTACATTTCTTCCTCCAACATTAAAAGAAATATTAACACTATTAAAGATGTTTTTCATTCCATCATTATTGTATGTGTCATAATTTATCTGAAATGGGCCCGGAGTAAACGATACTCTTGTAAATGGTGATATAGCAGAATACTCTCCATCTTCATATTGCCATCTATATGCAAAACTTAAAAACAAGTCATCCATATAATTTTCTTCTCCTGCAATTTGAATTTGATTTAATACAGGAGCGTTTAATGGAGGGGCCAATATTACACCTATATCTTGCTCCGTTATTTGGTCTATTCCAGAAACAGGCTCTAAGTAATTTCTATTTATATTTATTTTTCTAGGAGGATTTAAATTGTCTGTAAAAAACAATAAATCTCCAATTAAATCTATTCCATTAATTAAAAAATCCTTACTAAAATTTAATACAGAAGTAGATATAACGTGGTAAAATAAAATAGAATTTTGAATATTAAATGAAATAATCATGTCCACTTTGCCTGTTGGAGACAATATGTTATTTTGATCATGAACAAACCAATAGATAGTTTCATTAGCTCCGTCCTCATATGCGCCAATACACCTTGCATTGGATGTTAAAGGAAGATTTAAATATTTAATTTCAACTAAAAGACTATTTCCTTTAGAGTTTTCTACTGCTCCTATTTCAGTTCCTTCAGTAGAACCTAGCCTAACATTTAAAGCGTCTATGTATTCTCCTTGAGGAACTAAACGTTCATCAACGGATTTATTCATTCGACCTTTTATAAAGTTCTTTTGAATTTTAGCCATATTATTTTATCCACTTGTTTTGACCTCTTAGGTTCATTAATAATCTTCCTGGATGGATATTGCTTAATCTTATTTTTGCGTTCCTTAAAAGAGCTGATTTTTCTTTTTTAGTTCTATTTATAATGTACTCTTGTATACCAAATTTACTTGAAAGTATTACATATTTTATGTAAGCATAAATAAACTCTTCAAATAATTTATTTACACTTATATCCGCATTTACACCACTCTCCATTCCATCTGAAACATATTCTAAAACAATTAACTCTCCCGCCATATCTGAACTAAAATTAATTACTCCTGATTTTTTGTTTATTTTAAAAGTAGGGTTTTGATTTGCTGTCTCAGTATTTAAACCATATCTTCCGCCGATAGGATATTCAAAATACCATATTCCATTATAAAAATAACCTTCTTGTCCGTCATAAGGACTTTCAGCATTTAAATATATAGTTTTATTGCTTCCTGTAATTCTATCAATATCCACCGTTGAAAACTCAGGTTTTAAAACATTACCATCTTGATCAAATAATATTTTATAATTATTATCTTGAAGATATGCGTCACTCCAATTTGTTTGAATATTTTCAGTTAAAGGTAATAATGTTCCATTTTTATACATTGAAATTCTAACCCAATTAACATAATCACTTGGCAAAATAAATCTTAAAGTATCATCAACTGCTAATTCTAAAATTTTAATTTCTTTTAAAGAATCATAATTTAATTCTTGTATTGCTCGTTTTGCATGAAATAAAATATTATATCTTTCTACGTTATTTATTAATTTATCATTTCCAACATACATTAACTCAAAGTTATTTACTATGTCTTTTAATGTTACATATTGATATGAACCCCAATTAGCATTTTCAGGATTATTTCCATCATTTTCATAATATTGATACTGTGTTAAATATGCCATATCTTATCCTTGTTGTGTGTTTTCTATGCTTTCTTCTGCTTGACCAAATTGAACTAATGGTATTTCTCTTATTGACATACCTGCATATTGAAGTATTTTGTTTACTAAATTAACTTGATCAGATAATGGTAATTCAAAATCTTGATAATCGGCTGCTGATTGGTCAAAAACAGGCTCTCCTTGACTTAATGAAACATAAGTCCAATTAGGATCTTTTGGGTATCTAATATATTGAATTTTTACGCTTTTAGTAGATGAAGGGTATAGAGTAACTGTATTTCCTTCAAGTGTATAGGCGGGAAACATTTCAGATGGAGCTGTTAATTGAGAGGCATTTAATGATAGTATTTTACTTTGACTAACTCTTTCTATTTCTGTATTGTCAGGAATAAAATAAATTTTATTAACTAAATAATAGTCATTTGGTAAATCAAATTGATTTAAAATAGGAGTATAACTGCTTGTTAAAGAAAAGCTATCCACAACTTCTACGAGTCCTTTTATAATATCAGCATATCCACTTCCTGAAACTCTAGCATTTTGTTTTACAATCCAATTATTGTATTGATAAAAATAATCTTCAAATATATCTAACTGAGCTTGTTTTGCGTATAAATTAAAGTCACTAGGAGTTATATATCCATAGTTGTTTTTATTTGCAATTGAAAGAACAGTCGCTCTTACTGTATTTATAATAGATGCCATTGATAATCCTTTTCACAAATATACAAAAAAAAAGAGGCTTGAATAATCAAAGCCCCTTCTTGGAAATAGTTAGTAGTTTGCTATTAATCTAACTTTGAATCTAATATCCTTAAAACCTCCAATCCTTCGTCACTTTGAAGAAACGAAGCTAATATAAATAATGGGTCTTCTCCATAAGGAACTGTCAATAATTTATTTTTATTACCAGCTATATTGTAGTAAACATCTTTTTTGTTTTTAAGAATCAAAAGATTTTGACTAAAAAATTTAGCGCATTTGTTTTGAAGACGCAATAAAGGGTCATTTAAAGCCTCCATAAAATCATTAGGATATTGTTTTGCAAATAATCTAACATCTCTTTTTAATTCAGAAGAAGTTAAATTATCTACTCTTAAACCTATTACAACTCTTGCAACAGTTTCTAGCATTTCAATATCTAATTCTTTTGCTGACATTTGAGCATCTAGAGCTAAATCTAAATAATCTACATCAGAACTAGCATCTTTTTCTTTGTCAACCTCTACAAACATATGCCCCAAACCTGGGTGATGTGCTAAGAATTTTTGTAGTATTTGATTTTCTTTTGGAACAAATAATAGTCCATCTTCAAACACAATCGGTTCTAAGATTACATTTTTATCTTGTTCATCTTCAAATATACTTTTTTGATTTTTAGAATATCGTAAAGCTCTATTTACTCCTGTTTCTTCATCAAACCATAAAAGAGATTTTCTTTTAGTGTTTCTAGATGGTATAGAGTAACTTAATGGAGCCTGATTTTTAGTTAATTTGTAAGCCTTGTTTACAAAAGATTTTTTTTTGTGTCTTACTGCAGTTTTAGTTTTTTTTGAAGTTGCCATTTGATTTAAATTTAATTTGATTTATAATTAAAAGGCTCAACATTAAGCTGAGCCTTTTAGTATTAATTACTTCTAGTTATTGAAAATAAAGAAGTTGTTAGCGCCTAAAGTACATAGAGCTCTTTCTGATAAGAAGTTTACTTCCATCGCATCTAAATCCGATGTAGCAGCTCCTCCAGCTGAACCTGTAATCCAAGTTTTGTAACGTCTGTCTTCAGTTTCTGAAGCTCTGTATCGAACATGCAAGAATGGTCTCTTAGCGTTCTTTCCAAGAACTTGGTCGTATACAGTTGTAGAACCTGCAGGAACTAATATTCCATTTATAGCTCCACCAACGATATCACCGCGCATTGTCGGATCGTTTAGGTATTTCCAATCAGTTTTGTAAAAGTCGTAACCTCTACGGAAACCTGAAAAACCTAAATTAAGTGCCATTTCTTCATCATTGTCAAAAAGACCGTAAGAAGTTCCACCTGCTCCGTAAGAATTTTGAGCAGCTAACATATCATCGATATCAAATCCAAAGTCTCTATTTAAGAAAATTACATTCTCTTCAATAGAACCTTGCTTATCTAAACGCGAAATGATTGCATCAAAATCTGCCAAAGCATTAGGGTTTCCACCTGCCCATACATTTCCTCTTTGCTCAACAACATAGAAAAGTCCTTCAGAACCTTTATTACCTACACCAGAAGCAACGCCTTCTACAATTGCAGCTGCTCCACCACCTGCTTCCGCTGGTACTGCTTCAACCATTGCTGTTTCAAGATAATCTTCAAAACGTAAACGAGTTTCGTGCTCAGACTTCATGTACCATAAGAATCCAGTTGCACCGTTTTCTGTAGTTACTTCAATCCATCCAATTTGTGCCATATCTGAACCTGATACTGCGTAACGGTCTTTAATGATAATTGGAGAATTTTCAAAGATTGAATCATCAGCCTCTAATTGACCTTGCATTCCAATAGAACCTTTTTGAAATTCTGAACCATAAATGAATAATGAACACACAACTGCTGCTGCCATTGTTTGTCCTCCTGCTTCGTAATAAGCAACATCAATTGTACCTGCTGCAGTATCTACTGCTGTTACAATTGCTTTGTTACTATTAGTTGAACCAATTGAACTATCAGACAACATAATTGTTTGACCAACTCTAATTGCAATAGAACCAGCTCCTGGTACTAATACGTCTCCAATTGTCAAAGTAGCTGTATCTTGACCAGCTGCTGCTGCTGAAGTTACATTCGTGTACTTTGTGTGTAATCTTCCTTGCTCTGCCCATTTGATAAGGTCTGAGTTAGAAGGCATTTCTGCGCCTACCATTCTTAAGAATGATGCTACTGATCGATTACCATATCTTTCAAATTCTTTTTCATAAGTATCCGGTAGATACTGATTTAAGAAATCAAAGTTTGTAATATAGTTTGTTTGTAATAAGACTTGCTCCGAACTTGGTTGCAAATCAAAACCTGGGGTTGCTTGAACTGATCCTGCCATGATTTTATTTTTTTTAAATTATTTATTTATTTTTATTGCTTCTTATCCTTAAGCCTTTACCGTTATTGTTGCTAATTGCTCTAGCTTTAAATCCTGTATCACCAATTTTTTGTGGCGTAGTTCTGACATTCATGTTGATGTTTTTACTTTTTTTAGTAATATCACCTACACCATCTGCCTTACCTTGCTCGTAAAAATACTTAGCAAAACGTTCAGGATCCATAGCAGCACTTAATGCTCTATGCCAGCCTTGTGCATCTGAAATCAAACCATCTTCCCCAATATATTTTCCTATAAAATTATTTAGGTTTATTTGTTTAGATTTCATTTCCTGAGCATCTCCATAAGAATAACCTATTTTTTTATCTCCTATTTCGAACTCAAAACCTTTGAATTCAGGATTAAAAACTTCGTTTGTTCTTTTTTCAAAATACTCATTCTTTTTTTTATTAGCTTCTTCAATAGTTTTAGACTCTTGAATATAACTTTTATAAGCATCAAGCTCTTTTTGAATTTCATCAGAAATAGTTTTCCCACTTGACTCAAGAGGAGCACTATATTTTTCTTTAAAATCATTAAGATACTTTTTTGCTTTAGAAAGTTCTCTTTTTTTAGCTATATTTTTCTTTTTAATTTCAGACTCATCATCTATATCTTCATCGTATGAAAATTTAGATTCCATTAAATAATGAATATCTTCATTATCTAAATCCTCTTCTGTTAAAGAATAATATTCAGCTAACACTTGATCGTCTTCTAGTTCATTGTAATTTTTATTTGCTTTTACAAAATCACTAAAACCTCGACCAGTTTCTTTTTTAAATTTTAAATACTTAGAAACATCTTCTGGTAATTCTTGATTCATTTCTCTTTGAGTAAATAAATCATCTATTGAAGATATTTCTTTGTCTTTATATCTGTTTTTAATATATGAAAGAACGTCTTCATCTTTTATTTCAACAGGCTTTTCTGTTTTTAAAGGTTCTTCTGTTTTTAAAGGCTCCTCTGTTTTTAAAGGCTCTTTTTCTACTGAAGATTCATTATTTAAAGATTGCTCGTGTTTTTCTAAAAGATTTTTTTCTACCTCTTGAACAGATTTTTGTTCAATTGGATTTACTTCTTTTACTGTTAATTTCATTTGATTTGATTTTTACAAAGTTAATAATTTAATTTGATTTAATTTTATCCTATCATCTTGGCTCAAATTCTGCTAAATCAAAGCCATCTAAACTATCTTCTGATGATTCAAAACTAATAGGAGGTAAATTGTTTTTACGCTGTTCTATTAATTTAGATTGCTCTGTATTTGCTTGAGATATTCTTTTAGACTTTGCGTCTTCTCTTTGAGTTTCTCTGCTTTTTAATCCATCAAGCTCAACTCCTTTTAATTCCATGTTAAGCTTAAACTCTAACTGCATTAACTCAGCTTTTATAGCTGCTTCACCTTGCATTTTTTGAACAGCAAATTTAGATTTAGCTTCTTCTATCTGCATTTCAGCTTGAGTTTCCATTTGAAGTTTTTGCATTGCTGTTTGAGCTGCCATTTGTTGAGATTGCATATTTATTTGACCTTGCTGCTGGGCTGCTGCTGCTTTTTGCTGCTGTTCAATATCTTGCTTAGCTTTTCTTTTAAGTTTTAAAACTTGATTGGCTAATTTTATATTTCTAATCTCTCTAATATCAATAGCGTCTTCTAAATTTATTGAATCACGCTGCAAAGCCATTTGAATATTAGCCTCTAACATTCTTTTTTGTTCTTCATCTGGCTGTATTTCAATAAATATTCCAAAATCACTAAGATATAATTCTTTTATTTCATCAAGAATTCCAACATTAAATTTACCAATTTGGTTTACAAACTCTTCTCTAAAATCAGAGTATTCAAGCATATCTGCAATTCTGCTAGATAAAGCGGTACAAAGTCTTTGACTTATCTCTAATCCTGAATCTAATATATGTCTTGTTGCAGTATTACTACTTAATGCTGCTAATTTTTGCAATCCTACTAAAGAGTAAGAGTCAGGTGTAGAGCCATCTCTAGCTTCATTTAAACCTGTAACATCTCTTAGCATTTGTAAATAATGATTATAAGAACCTATTAAACTTTGAATTTTTGCTTGTCCTGAATTACTGTTTAATTGCTGAATAGGAACTTTTGCTTGATTAAAATCACCATCTTGAGTGTAACTTCTACCAATAACAGATCCTGTTTGAAAAAACATCCTTAAAGCGTCTTCTGGATTATATGCTTGACCTGTTCCTAGGTCAACTTCATTTAATCCGTCTGCATCTATAAACACGCCATCAGGGACAACTCTAGATATTACTTGTTGTAATTTTAAATGAGTAATTTGAATTAAATCAGCAAACGTAATCATTCTTCTGACTAAAGACTCTAAAGCTCCTTTATACATTCTTGGAGCACAAGCTACAAATTCAGGGTATACTTCTTGAGATGCCGATTGAGGTCTAGCCATGTTTTCAGACATTTCCCATTTAAGAAGAATGTTAGTACCCATTACCATAACTCCTTCATACCAAACGTCAATGGTTTTAGACACTTTTTCAAACCTACCCTCTTCCATCATTTCTTGAGTAGGGTCAAAAGTATCGTCTTTTTCAATTAATCTTTCTGCCCCAGAAGCATTTACTTTTTTCTTGTAAGTAAAAGTTTGAGTTGTTTTGTAATTAAAAAACAAAACAGTTGCGCTATCTCGACTAAACAAACTATTGTTGTAATATTGAGCAGTATTGTTGTAGTCATACCAACTTTGACTGTATTTAGATATTTCTTCCATATCTACTCTTGTCAATTTTGGGTCTATTTTTTTAAGTTCTGTTATTGGAAGTGTTTTAATTTCCCCCCAATAAAAACAATCTTGAAAATGAGGGTCTTCTGTGTAACTATAAACAACATTAGCGGGATCAACATAATCAATTACTATTCCTGCACCTGGTAAAAATCTATTTTTACACATAGAAATACCCAAAACAGTTTGATCATAATAAAGTTGTTTTTGTATTTCATTATATCGATTGCTTTCTAAAACGGTATTAATAGCTTCTTCTTCAGCTATTTCAATAGACGGCTTGTATTTTAATTGCATATGAAGAGCCAACTCTTCAGAAGTATTTGGAACTTCTTCTTCTGATGTAGCAAAAGTATCTATTCCAAATTGATTTTGAACTTGCTTCATTAAATCTTTAGAAAGCATATCTTTTTCAAGTTGTACTTGATATTTGCTTCTTTTGTCCAAAGACATTCCATCTTGAGCGTATGCATTTACTTTAAAAAGCCTCTCTGACATTCCATTAACAACAATATCTACAAATTTTGGAATAATAGGAATTGGAGTCCAATCTAAATTTAAATAACTTAAATCACCATCAATAGCTAATTCATTTTTATATTTTTGAATATTTTGCTCACCTCTTGCATATAGTCTTAATCTATGAAAGTTTGCCCATTGGCTATAGAACCTGCTTTGACCACCGTCTTTTCTGAACCATTCATATTGAATAGCTTGACCTATTTGCAATCCAAATTCAAAAGATTTTTTTTCAGAGTCAGAAACAAATTGACTTGGAAATCCTGTTGGATTAATATTTATCTTTACATCTTTCATTTATCTCATGATTTGACTGTAACTTCCTTTATTGTCGTATTTAGCAAAGTTAAGTTTTATTTTTGATTTTTTTTTAACAGGTTGATATAGGCTTTTTTGACAAGCCATTATTGCTAAACCTGAGCTAATAGAGGCATCAAATTTAGTTCTATTATTTATATTAAATCTAGCCCAATCTTCTAAGGTTCTTGTAAAATACATAGACCCCATTGAATCTGACTCTCTAAAAGTGCTTAACAAATCTAATCCCACATATTTTTCTATATACGATTCAATTGCAGCTGCATGAGCCTGCTTAATATCTTCTGAGCTATTTGGTATCCCTCCAAGTTCTTTTTCTGTTTTAGAAAGTTTGTTCCATGTCTTATCAGGCCTAGTCATTGAATAACCCCTGTATCCTCGATTTTTAAAATGATACAATAATCTAGGCTTGTTATTCTCTATAAGTATAGGCATTCCATAAAATACACAAGCCATAAGTATTTCTTCAAAAAATATTTCTGCCGTTTGAGGCCTAGCAACATATTGTAAGAAAAATTCATTTACTGGACCTTCATCCATATGAAACTTAGTTAGACCGTGACATGCTCCATTTGAAGCTCCTCCACCTACAGTACCTGATATATCATAACTGTCGCAACCAAAAGCCCCCATATGTTCATTACCGGGATAAAAAACTCCGTTTTTTGTGTATCTTTTATTTTGAAGTATCTTATTTGGAGTCCAAGAAATTAAAAATCTTCCTTTATTGTTTGGGCTAAATATGACTTGAGTGTCTTTTATCCCGTCTTTCCAAGAAAAAGAACCTCTAGTTAAAAATCTATCTTTTATTAAAGAATCATTATAATCAATTTGCTGATATATTTTTGTAAGATTAAAAAGAGATTGCTTGCTTTCATCCCTAAAAGCATGCGATTCTGTTCTAGGAAATTGCCTGTAAAATTCATTTAAAGCATCAGGATCATTTTTTAAACTATCAACTTCAGCTTCCCAATAATCAATAGCTCCTTGTGTTATTAATTCTCCATCAATACCTATTATTGGAATTTCAGGAGTTCTAAAAACAGGCATGCCGTATTTATCTATAAATCCTTCCATATTAAACTCCATAGGAATAAATAAACTATATAATCCACTTTTAGTTTGACCATTTCTATTTCTATTAGAAACTTTTGAATCAAAATATAATTTCTTGCCATTATCTCCACCTTTTTCTAAAGCATTAGCTGTAGAACCCATCATGCATTTGCCAATAACTTTACTACCTAAACGAAGACAAGTTTTTGTAACTCTCCAGTTGTTTAATATGTTATTTGGCTTTTCCCATTTTTTTGATTCATCATGAACCAATAACTTTAGTTTTTCTCCATCATAACTATTGTCTCCAGTATTTTTCCAGTCAATAGAGGTATCTAGTCCTTGTACAATATCCTCTTCTTCTATATACATATTTTTTTTTGTAATCTTAGAAGCAGGAACTCTAAATGCTAATTCCGTTTTAGGTTTATCCATACCATCTTGAACAGGCTTAAAAAAGAAAGGATAATTATTTACAATTGGAACAACTTTATCTGTAAACATTTTTTTAGCATCAGCCCCTGTTTTTGAAAGTATTCCTAATCTAGCATCTTTACTTATAGTACCAATATTTGCAGATTCTTCACTTGCCATATAAGAAAATCCTGAACGTCTTATTTTTAAATAATCTTGACCAAAACTTCTTTTGTCAGCTTTACAGGCTTCCCAATGAAGATAAAAAATTCTATTAGCGTCTCTATAATCAGGAAGTCCTACATCTATTTTAGTCCATTGAATATACATGTAGTGAGACCCAGTTATATATGTTTCTACTCCATTATTCATGAACCAAAAACCTTCGTCTCTTCTGTCAAACTCTTCTTCAATGTAATCAACCCATTTATCTTTAAATGACGATGGAGCTGAATGCCATTGAAATATAGATTTTATTTTTTGTAATTCTTTTGGATATTCAAAAGGAACCCAATATTGTTCAGATTGCTTTTTACTATTTGAATGTATTTTTTTAGGAGGTTTAGGTAATGCTATTTTTATTCCTTCTATTTCAACGATGTCTTGAATTTGACCAGATTTTGATATAACTATAAAGTCATATTTTTCATTATAACCATAATCCCAAGATTTAAATTTGTTCTTATTAGTTATTACGGTTTTTGGTAAAAAATCTTTTAAAATTTTTATTAAGCTATGTTGATCGTCGTTCTGCAAATCCTGATACTGGTTGTTTTTTATTTTTTGACTCTTTTCCTTCTATTAAATTTTTTTCTGCTTCTATTCTAGTTAATATTTCAAAAGCATCAAATATGGCTAATTTTTTAGTAGCAGCAGCATTTTTTAATTTATCAGCAGCAAGCTCATCATCTTCTCCATATTTTATAATTTGTTCTTCGGCAACTTTTATTAATTGTTTAACTGCTTTTTCTCCAGCTTTAATTATGTCTAATTTTATCTTATCTACATTCATAATGATAAAGTTATTTGATGATCAAACATTCGATATAATTTTTCTCCATCAACATTAAACTCATATTCACTATCCGGTTTAAAAGAAATTTTGTCCCCCTCTTTAATACCTTTGCTAATTAAATATTTATTTGGATATTTAACTAATCCAATTAAAGGTTCTTCACTTTCGTGGCTCTTTAAGTAGCTTTCTTTTTTTTTAATTGGCTTTATCATGCAGTATTTAGAATGAGCATTCCATGAGCCGTTATGATTATATAAAAAAAATTGGTCATTATCTATAAAAAACAAATCATCCTTAAAAAAGCTTTTTCCACTTCTTTCAACTCCCTTCATATCATTATAATATTTAAAAACATTATGATGAACTAACAAAGTATCTCCTATACTTATAGGGCCTGTGTAGTTTATTGGAGTTTCCACAACTATTCCGTATCGGTTTGAAGCCACGTAATCTTCTTTAGATGTACTAGTAATAAAGTCTATATTGCCTATTTTTTTAGTACTATTATATCTTCTATTATCCTTTGGCCTTACAATAAAATAAAAAGGTGATTTCATTCAAAATATATATTATACTCAATAGAAATAGGCATATTAGAATTAAATTCTTTCCATAAAAAAATTTCTCCTTTTTTATTTTCTATAAAAATACCTATTGATTGAATGCTTTTATTCATTTTTATTAAATGAATTAAATGACTTCCTCCTAGTATTTCTTGACCTACAACATAATGCATAGCTCCACCTTTGTAATCAGGACCTACTGCTATTTTACGAATATCATTCATTTAATTTAATTTGATTTATAACAAATATAAGTAAAAAAAAATACCCCTAAATAAATAGAGGTATTCTAAGCGAAGAGGCGATCCTAATTGAAAACATCACGAAGATGTGATCCTAATTGAAGACATCGCGAAGATGTCGTCCTAATTGA
>Ga0222716_10000553_pt1 | contig 32350 bp, 22 predicted proteins | sample C33_13DmetaG_FD_165044 | JGI IMG/M metagenome (GOLD analysis project Ga0222716, IMG submission 165044) | Estuarine water microbial communities from San Francisco Bay, California, United States - C33_13D | ecosystem: Environmental > Aquatic > Marine > Unclassified | place: USA: California... | reverse complement strand
ATATCGGAGCCTTTGGATGTGACTCATATGACATTTCAGGAACAGTAGGAGGGGGTGGTTCTAACGGAGCTTTGCATGGATTGACTAAATTCAACATGGATGAAGCCCCCTCTAATGAATTTTTTTTAGAGTACGTGGCTAGACCGCAGACCGCAGAGATATTCTTTGAGGAGGTTCTGATGGCTTGCGTGTTCTATGGTATGCCAATACTTGTGGAGAACAATAAGCCTAGGCTACTGTATCACTTTAAGAACAGGGGGTACAGGGGGTTTAGTATCAATAGACCTGACAAGCAGTATAACAAGCTCTCTAAGACAGAGAAAGAGCTAGGGGGTATACCTAACTCAAGTGAGGACGTTAAGCAGTCTCACGCCTCAGCTATTGAGTCGTACATAGAGAAGTATGTGGGACTAGACTTAAGCGGTGCGTATAGGGACATGGATGATATGGGGTCTATGATGTTCAGTAGAACACTTGAGGATTGGGCAAAGTTTGATATAAGCAACAGGACAAAGTATGATGCAACGATAAGCTCAGGGCTAGCGGTAATGGCTACGCAAAAGAACGCTTATCTCCCTGAGAAAAAAGAGTCGAAAATAAGTATTAACTTTGCAAGGTATAGTAATAAAGGAACAATAAGTGAATTAATTAAAAGATGAAAGAGGTAAACGTAAACATTTCATCTGCAGGATTCCCAAGTCAATTTGTATCTGACGCTGAAAAGGCAACGGAAGAATTTGGATTACAGGTAGGTCAAGCCATTCAGTATGAATGGTTTAAAAGAGACGGGAGCTCTTGTAGGTATTATAGTCAGATGAGAGATTTTCATAGACTAAGACTATATGCAAGGGGAGAGCAGTCTATTGCAAAGTATAAAACAGAGCTAGCTGTGGACGGAGACCTGTCGTACCTTAACTTGGATTGGACACCTGTTCCTATCCTTCCAAAGTTTGTAGACATCGTTGTTAACGGAATGTCGGACAGACTGTTTAGGGTAAAGGCATACTCTGAGGACGCACTGTCTCAATCAAAGAGAAGTAAGTATCAAGACATTATAGAGGGGCAGATGGCAGCGAAAGATGTTCTCCTTACTATACAGGAGAAGACGGGTGTTGACCCATTCGCAATGAACCCTGCTGAGCTTCCTGAGAATGATGAGGAGCTAGCGTTGTATATGAATCTAAACTACAAGCCTGCTATAGAGATAGCAGAGGAGGAGGCGATTGACACCATATTCTCAGAGAATCACTATCAGGATATTAGAAAGAGGCTAGACTATGACCTTACGGTATTAGGTATTAGTGTAGCTAAGAGCGAGTTCTTGCCGGGCTCAGGCGTGAAGGTGTCATATGTAGACCCTGCAAACGTAGTATATAGCTATACCGAGGACCCGCACTTTAAGGACTGCTTCTATTGGGGAGAGATTAAGACGCTTCCGATTACAGAATTATTAAAGATAGACCCAACACTAACTAGGGAAGACCTTGAGAAGATATCTAAATATGGTCAGAGTTGGTATGACTACTATAATGTAGCTCAGTATTATGACAACGATATATTCTATAGGGACACCTGCACCTTGATGTACTTTAACTATAAGACAACAAAGAAGATTGTCTACAAGAAAAAGATTCTTGAGGGTGGAGGGGCAAAGGTTATAGAGAAGGACGACCAATTCAATCCACCACAAGAGATGATGGATGAGGGCAGGTTTGAGAAGATAGAGAAGACCATTGATGTTTGGTACGATGGCGTTATGGTTATGGGAACAAACACCATATTAAAGTGGGAGCTTGCGAGAAACATGGTGCGTCCAAAGTCTGCAAGTCAGCACGCTTTACCAAACTATGTTGCAGTAGCACCACGTATGTATAAGGGAAACATTGAGTCATTGGTTAGAAGGATGATTCCTTTTGCTGATTTGATTCAGATGACTCACCTCAAGCTACAGCAGGTAATATCTCGTGTTGTCCCTGACGGTGTATATATTGACGCAGATGGACTCAGCGAGGTTGACCTTGGCACAGGGAGTGCATATAACCCTGAGGATGCGTTAAGGTTATACTTTCAGACGGGTAGTGTTATAGGTAGAAGCTACACTCAGGAGGGAGACTATAATCAGGGTAAGGTTCCTATCAAGGAGCTTACATCTAACTCAGGAGCAGGTAAGGCTCAGATGCTTATATACAACTACAACCATTACCTTGATATGATAAGGGCGGTGACAGGATTGAATGAGGCGAGGGACGGCTCTACCCCTGACCCCAACTCTTTGGTTGGTGTTCAGAAGCTTGCAGCATTAAACTCAAACACAGCAACAAGACATATATTAGATGGTAGTCTATATATATATAGAACACTTGCTGAGTCATTGACCTATCGTATTGCAGACATATTAGAGTATGCAGACTTTAAGGAAGAGTTTATAAATCAGATAGGGAAGTATAACGTAAGTATACTTGGAGATATATCCGATTTATATCTATATGACTTTGGTATATTCATAGATGTTAGTCCCGATGAGGAGGAGAAGGCTCAGCTTGAGCAGAACATTCAGATGGCACTATCTAAGAACGACATTAACCTTGAGGATGCTATTGACATTCGTGAGATTAGAAACATAAAGATGGCTAATCAGTTCTTGAAGATGAAGCGTAAAGCCCTTCAGCAGAGAGAGTCAGAGATGCAGATGCAGCAGCAGGCTATGCAGCAGCAGACACAGCTACAGTCACAGCAGATGGCAGCAGAGGCTGCTATGCAGAAGATACAGGCAGAGACACAGTCTAAGATGCAAATCAAGCAGGCAGAGGTTGCCTTTGAGATTGAGAAGCTTAAGAATGAGGCTGAGCTTAAACGTCAGCTTATGCAGACGGAGTTTGACTTTAATATGCAGCTACGAGGAATTTCAGAGGACGCATTACAGAGCAGAGAGACTCAACGAGAGGATGCTAAGTCTGAAAGAATTAGTCAGCAGAACACTCAGCAGTCCAAGCTCATCAATCAAAGAAAGAACAACCTGCCTCCACTGACCTTTGAGTCTAACGAGGACAGCTTAGATGGCTTTGATATGGCAGAGTTCGAGCCTCGATAAAATCGTTAAAAAAAATAACTAACTTTGTAAAAATTAAATCAAATGGAAATTAAAGTAAAAGCGGTAGAATCTCCTGACTCTAAGTCTGTACAAGAAGTAGAGAAGGAATTGCTTGAGAAGCATGAAGAGTCATTAAACAATGAAGCAGGAGAAGCTGACATGGAAGGAGTGGAGCAAAGCACTGAGAGTGCCACCACCACAGAAGAGCAAGAGAGTGTACAGCCGGAAGGCGAAGCACAAACAGAATCCTCAGAGTTAAGTGAGGAAGACGTTCTTTCATATATTGGAAAAAGATATGGTAAAGAGATTAACTCATTCGATGAGTTGGTTTCTGAGCGAGAGTCTTCAGAGGAATTACCTGAGGACGTAGCGTCATATCTAAAATACAAACAAGAGACGGGGCGTGGATTTGAAGACTTTGTTAAGTTACAGCAAGACTTCGATGAGATGCACCCTGATGATTTGCTAGAGTCTTATTATAAAGCCACTGAGAAGGGGTTGGATAATGAGGACATAGAGATTATGTTAGATGAGTTTGACTATGACGAGGATATAGATGCCGAGTCGGATATCAAAAAAATCAAGCTAGCAAAGAAAAAAGAGATTGCAAAAGCAAAGAGCTACTTCAATGAGATGAAGGAACAATACAAGCAGCCACTTGAGTCAAGGGCTAGCGAGGGTTCACAAGTCGATACTGAAAAGCTTGAGGCTTACGAGCAATATATAAAATCTGCTGACACCCAAAAGGTAGAGGGTGAGCGTAGAAGACAGTGGTTTACTGAAAAGACCGATGAGGTCTTTGGAGGAGAGTTCAAAGGTTTTGAGTTCTCTGTTGACGGTAACGCAGTTCTATATTCACCGCAGTCCTTGGACGCAATGAAGAAGGAGCAGTCTAATGTAATGAACTTTATAAATAAGTTTATGACTGAGGACGGTTTAATCTCCGATGCTAAAGGATACCATAAGGCGATAGCAGTCGCATCAAACCCTGAGAAGTTTGCTCAGTTCTTTTACGAGCAGGGCAAGGCTTCAGCTACTGAGGATGTTACACGCAAGATGAAAAACATTAATATGTCTGAGCGTACAGCACCTGAGGTAGGGAGTAAGGGGGGTATGCAGATTCGAGCTATAAATCCTGATTCAGGTAAAGGCTTGAAAATTAGAAGTTTAAAGAAAAAATAATTTTAAAAAAAGAAAAAGAAAATGGCAGTAGACGCAACACCGGGATATGACTTGCAGCCATCTGCAACGCAGATTCCCACAGCAACAAACTACATTACCGACTTCAACTTCTTGAATCAGTATCTTCCTGATACTTACGAGAAAGAATTTGAGCGTTATGGTAATAGAACAATCGCATCCTTCCTACGATTAGTAGGAGCAGAGATGCCTTCTAACTCAGACCTTATCAAATGGGCAGAGCAGGGAAGATTACACACGAAGTACACAGACGTAGGTTTAGTAGCAGTAGTAGCACAGCCTTCAGCTACCTTTACGGTAAATGACAACCTAACACCTGCAGGTTCAACAGCAGGAGCCTTAGGCACACCATCAATCGCTATCCGAGTAGGACAGACGGTTATGATTGTTAAGAATGACGGAAGTGGAAGTAACAAGGGTATCGTAACAGCGGTCCCAACAACGAACACCTTCACTGTAGCCTTCTATGAGGCAGGCGGTTTTACAGGAGGTTCAGTCACAACAGCTAGTGCTGATGTATCAGTATTCATCTATGGTTCTGAGTTCAAGAAAGGAACAGTAGGAATGAATGGTTCTTTAGAGGCTGACGACATCATCCTTGACAACTCTCCAATCATCTTGAAAGACAAGTATGCGGTATCAGGTTCTGATATGGCACAGATTGGATGGATTGAGGTAACAACTGAGAACGGGGCTAACGGATACCTATGGTACCTGAAGTCTGAGCACGAGACTCGTCTACGTTTTGACGACTACCTTGAGACAGCAATGATTGAGGCTGTTCCTGCAGAGGCAGCATCCGGTGGATTAGCACAGTCAGGAGCACAAGCAGCAGGCTTCAAAGGTTCAGAGGGTATCTTCTATTCTGTAGAGAACAGAGGTAACGTATGGTCAGGTGGAAACCCTGTAGCTTTGGCAGACTTTGATGCTATCATCTCACGTCTTGACAAGCAAGGTTCTATCGAGGAGAATGTAATCTTCTTAGACCGTCAGTTCGGTTTCGATATTGACGATATGTTAGCAGCTCAGAACTCTTATGGAGCGGGTGGTACATCTTACGGATTGTTTGACAATGACGAAGAGATGGCACTTAACTTAGGTTTCACAGGATTCCGTAGAGGTTATGACTTCTACAAGTCTGATTGGAAATACCTAAACGACCCAACAATGAGAGGTGGTTTACCAACAGGAGCAGGTTCAGGACGTGTAAACGGACTATTAGTACCTGCAGGTTCCACTACTGTGTATGACCAAATCCTTGGAAAGAACGCTAAGCGTCCATTCCTTCATGTACGTTACAGAGCTTCAGAGACTGAAGACAGACGATACAAGACTTGGATTACAGGTTCTGCAGGAGGGGCTCGTACTTCTGACTTAGATGCAATGGAGGTTAACTTCCTTTCTGAGAGAGCGGTATGTACTCTAGGAGCTAACAACTTCTTCTTATTCCAAGAGTAAGAATAGGTTGACACCATACAGGGAGTGTCTTAGGGCACTCCCTATTTTTTAAAATTTAATTATATCTAATGAAAACAAAAGAAAAATACACAAGCAAGAGCTATCGGCTCACAAGAGATGTTGCACCGTTAACATTTATGTTACCATCTCGCAACACAAAAAGATATCCACTACTATGGTTTGATGAAGACAAGGGTGTAAACCGACCTCTTCGATATGCTATCAATCAGAAGACTCCCTTCGAGGATGAGCAGGACGGCAACGCCATTGTAGAACCTATTATATTTGAAGATGGATTCCTTCATGTAGAAAAAAGAAACCAAGTATTACAGCAGTTCTTACACCACCACCCTATGTATGGAAAGTCATTCATGGAGGTTAATGATGAGAAGGATGCATCTGAGGATGTAGAGATTTTAAACTTAGAGGTTGACGCACTTATCGAGGCACGTCAATTAAGTTTAGGACAGCTTGAGAATATTGCTTCAGTAATCTTTGGTATAGACACCTCTAAGGTTTCAACAGCAGAGATGAAGAGAGATGTTCTCCTGTATGCTCGTAACTACCCTGAGGACTTCTTAGACGTAGTAAGAGACCCTGAGCTAAAGCTACAGGCTACATCGAGAAGATTTTTTGAGGTAGGACTACTTCAATTTAGAAAGAATCAGAAGGAGGTATGGTTCAGTACCACGACAAATAAAAAGAAGATGCTTAACGTACCCTTTGGTGACGACCCATACATGACGGTTGTCAGCTATTTCCAAAGCGATGAGGGTATTGATGCATTAAAATTCTTAGAGAAGCTACTATGATTTGCATAGTTGGCATATTATTTGTACATTTGTAATCCTCATAACGAAAGTTTGATTCATACTCAAACAAGAAGGGACTCTAATAGGGTCCCTTTTTTTTATGTATCTTTGTGACATTATTAACCCATTAATACTTTTTACAAATGGAAAAATTTTTAAATGTTAAAGGAACCGCAGTAACAGCATATGCGGGGAGTCAGTTAGTATCTTGCAATGGTATTAAAACGATTACTACTACAACGGCAACGGGAGCCGATTGTAAAATTGAATACTTAGACGGCACAACTACTACTGTAAAAACAGCACCTAGTGTTGCTTTTGATGTTCAGATAGCCTTACAGGATGCTGTTGCAGCAGCCTTACAGACTTCTTGGACTCGACCTGTATATGATGTTGAATTACCAAAAGCAGTTGTAAGCATTATCAATGCATAATATTTACGCTAGACTATGAAACGGAGGGCTTTTACGAGCCCTCTTTTTTTTTGCTTATCTTTGTGTAAAGAAAATAAAAGATGATAAACTCAGTTAGAAATACCGTTCTATCTATTCTTAATAAAAACAATTACGGATATATCTCTCCATCTGATTTCAATCTATTTGCAAAGCAGGCACAGCTAGATATATTCGATGACTATTTTTATAGCTACAACTATCAGATACAGAAGGAGAATGCTCGTCAGTCGGGTACAGGGTATGCAGATATTAAGAGAAGCTATGAGGAGGTTATAGAGTTTTTTTCAGAGACAAAATATCTTACGCACAATGCTAACAATACCTTTTTCCTGCCTGCTCAATTGTATACAGGTGATGACTATTATCTTATTAATAAGGTATTGGGTTATGAGACGACAGTAGCTACAGGAACAATAACAACCGTCTCCGCAACGCAGCTTATAGATGTTAATGCGACATTTAAAAGCATAGGTGTTCAGGTAGGTGATATTGTTTTTAATATTTTACCGACATCACCAACATACGCCACTGTAACTAATGTGGTAAATGATACAACACTCGACCTGTCTACAGGGATATTTGATGGATTAGTAAACCTTGGTGCGGCATATGTTATATTCAAGCCTAAGCAGAACGAGCTTGAGAAGGTTACTCAGGGGAAGATAACAATGCTCAACAACTCAACACTGACCGCACCGAATAGGTTGTTTCCTGCATACACTCAGGAGGGCAGCATACTTACAACACATCCATCTACATTGTCAGAGGGCATTATGTGTCAGTATATAAGATATCCTAAGGACCCGAAGTGGACATACATCACACTCACAAATGGTGAGCCGATGTTTGATTCGTCACAGGCTGACTTCCAAGACTTTGAGTTAGCGGTTGATGACCAAGTGGGATTAGTAAATAAGATTCTTCAGTATGCGGGTATGTCAATAAGAGAGGTGGCAGCCGTTCAGTTTGGAAAGACTGAGGAAACAACGAATGACCAACAAGAAAAATAATGTCATATATAACACAATACCAATACTACGAGAATGGGGGCAGTAACCCTGAGGATGCTAATTGGGGTTCATACCAATACATCTCTCTGTACGATATCATCAACAACTATATGCTGATGTATTCAGGGAATCATTCTATGGTAAACAACGAGGAGAGATACAAGGTCTTGTTCCATGCGAAGCGTGGTATACAGGAGCTAAACTATGATGCGTTCAAGGAGATAAAGGTTCTACAGCTACAGGTTTCTGATAGCCTGAGATTTGTTTTGCCTCCTGACTACGTGAATTGGGTTAGGATATCACTCTATCGTGATGGATTGATAAGACCTTTAACTGAAAACATTCAGGTAAACAGTGCCACATCCTACCTGCAGGACAACAACTACCGTATGTTATTTGATGAGGCGGGAAATGTTTTAAAGGAGGAGAACTCAAACCTAGACTTTGACAGGATAACAGGCACGCAGAGAAGTATATACCTAAACAATGCAAGTCAGTTCAATGGATTAGAGGGGTACAACTACGATGGCTATTGGTTCTTTGATTACAGCATAGGGGCATCCTATGGACTCAACACAGAGACGGCTAACGCTAATCCCACATTTAAGATAGACAAGCACGCGGGTGTAATAAACTTTGACTCGTCTATGTCAGGTGAGTCATGTATATTAGAGTATGTGTCTGACGGAATGGAGGGCGGAGACGATACCTTAGTTCAGGTTAACAAGATGTTTGAGGAGTATATATATTCATACATCACCTTTGCTGTTCTTAATGCAAAGTATGGTACACAGGAGTATTTAGTAAACAGAGCAAGAAAGAAGAAAGCGGCAGACCTTAGGAATGCTAAGATACGTATAAGTAATATTCACCCCGGAAGGTTATTGATGAACCTTCGTGGTCGGGACAAATGGATTAAGTAGATGGCTAACATGAAGAGACATTTTATAGCGGGCAAGATGAACAAGTCTGTTGACGAAAGGCTACTGCCTAATGGGGAGTACGTTGACGCATTGAATGTCCGACTAGGTTCAACAGAGGCTTCAGAGATAGGCTCCGTTGAGAACTCAAAGGGTAACACTCAGCTTACTACATTAGAGTTTAATGGGACCGCATTAAGTAATAACGCTAAGTGTATTGGTGTCTATGAGGATGGAACCCGTGAGACAGTCTATTGGTTTGTTCACGACCCCAACTTCTCGGCAGGAGCTATAACTAAGCTTGACCTCATAGTATCATTAAATGTAAACACTGATGTGCTTACGTATCATGTAGTAAGTGAGCGTAATGGGGCTACGTCAAAGACCACATTAAACTTCAACCCTACATATTTAATTACAGGTATTGATATGGTTGAGGACCAACTGTTCTTTACTGACGACTACAACGCTCCAAGAGTTATTGATATAAAAAAATACTACCCCGCCCCATCGGGAGGGATAGACCAATTTACAGACGAAGAGATTCTTGTAATAAAGAAGCCACCTATTGAGTCTCCAACAATAAGTTTAAACACTATTCCGGGGAATGAAGATTTTTTAGAGGATAGGTTTTTATGCTTTGCATACAGGTATAGGTATGAGGGAAACCAATACTCAGCAACCTCACAATTCTCTAAGCCTGCCTTCGCTCCACAATTTTTTAGTGTAAGCATCTCCTCTTTTTTAAATGAAGGAATGCAAAATGATTCTAATAATGTTATAATTTCCTTGGATACAGGGGGTCCATTAGTTAAGGGTTTTGATTTACTATTTAAAGAGTCCAATAGTAACATAATAAAGGTTGCTCAAAAATTTGACAAGTCAAGGGATGGTATTGCTGATAATGTTAATTTTGATTACAACTTTAGTGGTAATAAGATATTTACTATTCTGCCTGACTCAGAGTTGTTAAGACTATTTGATAATGTGCCGAGGTTTGCTCAGGCACAGACCATAATGGGGAACAGACTGATGTATGGCAACTATGTTGAAGGCTATGATATAAAAGATTTAAGCGGTCAGGATGTAGATGTTTCTTACACCACCTCATTAGTATCAAAGGAGGTAAGCTCCTTAAACATTCCTAGCTCTATAGGTCAGTTTGCGTATTCACTAGACCCTGCCTTTCCTTTACAGCTTATTCAAGACAGTGGCTTTACTGTGGACTTGTCAGGAATAAGTTTAATACAAGGCTCTATTATTTCTTTTGAGTTCACGCTTGCTCATGCAGCATTCACAAGTCCGGGTCCTCCCGCTCCAAATCAACAGCAGCCATCTATAGATATTAATTTTGAGTACATACTACCTCAAGATTTTTTGACGGATGGAACATCTACAGGTGTATACAAATTAGTTAACAGTCCTGACTTCCAAGAGAAGCTTGGAACGGGTCTTCCCTCGGGAACTATTAAGCCTGTATATGATGCGGTTAATCCCACATCTTGTGAGGGATTTACACTCACGGACATTATAAACTGTAGGATTGAAAATATTCTAACAACAGCAGGAGCAACTACATACACTAAGTTTGTTGGAGGTTTAGGGGTAGCGTCACCTACTAGCCCCGGTGATGGTATTGGAGATTATGTGACAGCAGCGGTGGCTGTAACTGATAATTCATTTAGTATACAGCTTCCTGCAATGAGAAGGGTAGACAGCGTCTCTACTCCAACTATAAATGTATACGAATACTTTGAAGCTTCTAATGTAAATATGAGATTTAGGTCTGTCGCAAACTCTTTAAGTCTACATAGTAATAGAAACTACGAGGTAGGTATTATATACATGGATGATTTTAATAGGGCTACAACCGCCTTAGTAAGTACGGATAATACAGTACATACACAATGCATTACATCTATAGACCAAAACAGTATAAAGGTAGAGATACCTACAAATCAATTAGCACCGTCTTTTGCGACAAGATATAAGTTCTGCGTCAAGCCTGATAAGGAGGGTTATAGAACAATATACTCTAACTTCTACGTAAAGGACCCAAGCACAAGTGACTCGTATATTTTACTAGAGGGGGAGAACGCTCAGAAGGTTGAGGAGGGTGATGATTTAATTGTAAAAAGAGATGCTACAGGGGCTGTTTCTTTTTGCTCAACAATATCAGTATTAGATAAGCAGGCACAATCCTCAGGCTTTTTAGACCCTGCACCACAGGATTCAGCGGGAAATAATATACCTATTCCCTCAGGTACATATATAAAAGTTTCAGGGAATAATATTAATATAGACCTTCCTGAGGGAGCTATAATTTCTCCGGGTCGACAATCGGTATCGAACAATATAAATAGCGGTAAGACACCTCAGCTTTCATACACAGGGTTGAGCGGTGAGCCTGATGGTTTAGGAAATTACACACCCCCTACAATTCCTGAAAAAACAAGAATTGTATTAAGGTTTTTGTTAATGAGACTCGGTACGGGAGATGGAACGAACAACTGCGAGAGAAGAATATATGAATATGAGCAGACATTTTTTGCAAGTGCTGATTACACAGATATTATTGATTGGTTTAACGGAGACAATATAGGTAACTTATTAACCTTAGGGGTTTCGGAGACAGGAGATGGCAGCGTTATTACAAACACTTACTTGACGCCTACAGATACGTCAGGACCATCTGCAAGCAGTCCCTCATATGGGATTCCTTTTTCTACTGTTATAAATTATTATAGATGGTATAGAGATATAGGCGGTACAGAGGAGATAAGATTTATTATTCAAGGACCACAATCCTGTGGGAGTGGAGGTAAAAAAAGTTCTAGAATTTCTTGCGAGTGGCAGGTATTCAGGTCAGAGAATCTTCTCGTTTTTGAGACAGAGCCAAGTGATGCATTGCCTGATGTGTGGTATGAGTCCTCTGAGTCATATGCGATTGACCAATCTACAGGTTATCATCAGGGGTCTGATGGAGTGTACCAAACATCAACCACTCCCGCTATTGTAGAGACGGACTTTGCTAACTGCTATTCATTTGGTAATGGTGTAGAGAGTTATCGCATACGTGACTCAATAAAAGGTAAAGCCTTTGACCTAGGAGAAAGATTCTTTAGCACATCTGCTGAGGACTATAAGGAGGCTGATAGGTTTGCAGGACTAACATATAGCGGTGTGTTTAATACTGAGACAAATGTGAACAAGCTCAATGAGTTTAACTTGGGTCTCCTTAACTTTAAAAACCTTGAGGAGTCATTTGGAGCAATACAGATACTCTCAGGTAGAGATACTGACATACTCACGCTACAGGAGGATAAGATATCATACGTTCAGTCAGGTAGGAACCTGTTGTCAGATGCCGCAGGTGGGAGTGCAGTCACTTCAGTCCCTGAGGTATTAGGTCAGCAGATTGCAAGGATTGAGGAGTATGGTATTAGTCAGAACCCTGAGAGCTTTGTGCAGTATGGTTATGACAAGTTCTTTACAGACGCTAAGCGTGGTGCTGTAATACAGCTACGAGGTATTGGTAAGGCAGAGAATCTTACGGTCATATCTGAGCTAGGGATGCGTTCATGGTTTAGGGATTTATTTATAGGGAAGATTGACACGCAGAAGCTTGGAGCATTCGACCCATATATGAATGAGTATGTACTATCATCAAATGACACAGAGCTACCAATAGAGCCTGTTGTTGTAAACTGTGGTGTTCAGAGAAGGCTTACAGTTACAGCAGCTAGCCCTGAATCATTTACGGTGAATTTAGGTAATACGGTTGGTACGTGTGAGATAGCATATAACATTGTTTCGTTTGCTGACCCTGCAGGGTCTATAAATATATCAGAGGACTATACTCCATCTACTACAAATGTAGCGGCTACAGGTTCGGGAGTAATTAATTTTTCTAAAGACTCTGTTGCTAATGATGATGTTATAATAACACTGACTCCTATCGCATCGGTCCCCGGAGGAAAGCAGACTGTTGTCCTTGATATATCGGTAGGGTGTCCTGCAGCACAAGAGATAACTCTTGTAACATTTTGTGTTACCAAGCCTGACGATGCGGGTAGCTTTATTCATAATGAATATCAATGGACAGATGCGGGACCTCCTGTATATTTATCTCCACTACAATCAAGGAAAGTTGCTTTTGACATAGGAACTCCAACTCCTACAGTACCCGTACTAACAGACTACACATCCATTACTGCTCCTCAAGGTGGAGGTATAATACCTAACAACGGAGACGTTCTGTCGGTAATTAGCAATAAGATAGAACCGGGAGATAATTATAGATATCGTTCTGCATCAAATAGGTTAATGTTCTGTAGAAGTAATACTCCATACCCTAACAGTTTAGCGGGATACACCTCGCTACTTACAGACCCCAACCTACAGGTTTTAACAGTGACAGGTTCTTCGCCTATATTTAAAGGGGACACAGCTCCTATATCGGGGACAGAAGAATATATGTATATTATTTATGATTACTTTACTTAATAGATATGGCAGGATTAACAGGAGAATACACACTAACATATAGCGAATCATCAAATGGGTTCCCATCATTCTACTCATACATACCTGAGATGATGATAGGGATGAATAACTACCTGTACTCATTCAAGGGTGGTAACATATGGAGACACAACACCAATGAGATTAGGAATAACTATTATGACACGCAGTATAGCTCACAGATAACGAGTATATTTAATGATTCACCTCTTGAGAATAAGCTGTTCAAGACCATCAACCTTGAGTCAGATGACGCATGGAGTGGAACATTCTCCTCAAACATTCAGACCACAGGGACTATTGATTACTCATGGTTTGAGAAGAAGGAGGGGTCATGGTTTGCTTTTATGAGAAACTCAGGGGCGACACCTGCGGCTACGGATGAGTATGTTCTACGTTCATTGAATGGTATCGCAGTAAGCAGCAGCGTAGACTCTGCAGCACCTACAGCGGTAGAGATAAACTTCCCACTGACAACATCAATCGGTAGCATACTAAGCATCGGTGACACGTTATATTTTATTGCGTCTCCTGTAGCACCAAGCTCAACACCAACGCTATGTGGTACGGTAACGGCTGTGAATATTGACCTGCCTAATAGCACGAATCAGATTGTTGTTAACACCACGGGAGGGGCTATACCTCCGGGGGCTACTGACTACTTTATGTTTGTAAAAAATCAGGTTGCAGAGTCACATGGTATCCTTGGTCACTACTGTGAGTTTACGATTACATTGCCTGACACGGTGACGGGAGCTAGCGAATTATTTGCGGTAGAGAGTGAGGTGATGAAATCTTTCCCTTAAATTTACTATCTTTGTGTGTAATCAAAGAATATACACATGGCAGTATTAGCGGCAATCGGCTTAGGAGTACAGGCTCTATCAGGGGTCGGGTCATTTATCCAAGCAGGTCAGAGACAGAAAGAAATAGATAAGGCAAACAGGGCAGCACAGAAGGCTGTCGCTGAGGCTAAGAAACAGATTCAAGTAAAACCTTACGAGGCACTAACAGTTAGCGACACACCATATGAGCGTCAGCGTGAGCAGTTTGCATCGCAGGCGGCACAGGCAACACAGGCTGCAGCCGAGATGGGGGCAGCAGGTATGGGTCGTGTGGGTGCTATTGCTATGGCAGGAGACGAGGCACAGGCTAAGGTTCGAGACCAACAGATAAAACAGCTTGAGACTATTGAGAACCTAAAGGCTAAGGACGAGGCAAGGGTTGCGAATGAGTTAGCAAATCTTTCATTACAAGAGGCTGAGGGAGCACAGCTTGCCGCAAGAGATGCACAGACAGCTAAGACGGCAGCTATCACCTCAGGTATGGGGTCATTAGCTAGCGTTGGTCAGCAGATGGGAGCAGTAAATCCTTATACGGGAGAGGCTATGTTTGAGCTATATGGAAAGGACAAGTCAGGAGGAGCAGGTACACAAGGAGGAACTAGAGGAGCGGCTGTTGGAGGAGGAATGTTTGACCCTGAAACATTAAATTATTTAGCAGGTCTTCAAAAATCAGGAACCCCACAAGGTATTAGTACAAACCAAATGAATGCCTTGCAATCATTTGCACAATTAGGTGGTTCTACTCAAAGAAACTTTTAACAAATGGCTACATACTATAAATACGCAGAGCGAAGTGCAGAGGACTATGTCGATTGGGGAGCGATAGGCAAGACAATGTCAGACACCCTACTCAAGGAGCAGGAGAATCGTGACAAGATGAAGGCTGACATTGATAAAGCCTCAAGAGAGTTTGGAGAGGTACTGTCAAATGCACCTCAAGGCTCGCATAGAGGACTCAATGAGTATGCTCAGGAGTTTGGAAGCAACGCTCAGGAGTATCAACTTATGCAGCTAAAGAATCTTAAGGCGGGGAAGCTCTCGCTGAAAGACTATCTAGTAGGTAGAGAGAATGTAAAGCAGGGGGCTAACGATGCCTTTGATTTAATAAAGAAATACAATGATGCCTTTACAGAGAACGACCAAAGATTAAACGATGGTATATCATCAAGATACGAGACATTTATGCTTGGAGAGGTTGAGGGTTTTGGTAACCTAACAAGCACATCGCTATACATAAACCCCACTGACGGAAAGGTTAGTGCGGGTAAGAGGGCGTTAAGAGACCCAAGCAAGCCATACGACCCAACAACTAATCCATACACTGCACAGATGAGTAGTGACCCTAATGACTTCAGGTCATTGGTGGACCTCAACTTTGCACTGAGTGCTAAGATTGATAAGTATGATTCAAAGGGGACGATATCAAGTATCGCTGAAACCTTTGCAGATACCTATGAAACAATAACTGAGAAGGGAGCGAGGGGAGCATATACAAAAGTTTCAGACATTAGAAACTTAGGAAAGGAAGGTGAAGAGTTTAAAGCGGCACTACAGCAAAAGCTACGAGCTGACTTTAGAACAAACAAGATACATACTATAAGTGCCTTGGTGGATTGGCTTAAGGTTGGTCCTGACGGGGAGGAGATATCGTTCACTAGAAACCCTGAGGAGGCTAATGAGCACACTATATTATTAAAGGCTAATCCTGAACAGCCTGAGGGAGGCACTGACATAATGGATGAGGACGCACCGGGGGCTCAGAAGTTACTAGACCACCTTATGGAGCAGGCAGGAAACTCAGTGATGTCAGAGCTAAACAGCAAGGTTACAGTACAAGCGGGTAGAGCACCTGTTGTAAGAACTCCTTCACCCAATAAAAATAAACAAGAAGAAATTGTTGATGATTTCTACCAAAAGGAAAAAGAAAAAATATATTCCACAGACGGAAAAATAGATAGGACTAAATTATTTCAATTTGCGTCTTTGTTTGGAGTTCCTGTATCGAAAGAAATGTTAGATGACAAAGGTGAGGACATTGTATATATGGTGGGAGATATTCAATTAGAACTTGATGCTGAAGATGCAGAATTTTTACAATTAATTGAATCTCAGATAGAGGGGACAGACATGAAGACGGCATATAGAAAAAGAGGTAGTGCTCCATCAGAGGAATTAAATTAACACACAATATAACAAATGGACGAGTTAGAAAAATTATTTAATGTACTAACTAGAGATGGTTACTACACCAAATCATTTGAAGAGTTTCAATCCCAATACAATGACCCTGCATACAGAGACAAAGTCTTTGGTGTTGTTACCCGTGACGGGTTGTATACTAACTCAAGAGAAGAGTTCGATGTAAAGTATTCACCATCAGGAGCTGTAGTTGAGGAGACGATTACTGAGGACCCATTAAAAAAAAAAGAAGATACGGAATCAGTATCGGCAGATGGTTTATCGGAATCACAAAGGAAGAGTAAGGAAGTATTTGAGCAGATTGGTGGTCCAAGTTGGCGTGTATCTGAGGAAGAGATGCCACTTACTGAGCAGAGCATTGCTCAGATGGAGTCTCCTGTAGATGAAGCCCCTTCAAGAAGAGATGTAGGAACAATACAAGCAGTAGACTTTACGGGTGACAGGTTTGATTTAAAAGAAGCTGAAGAAAAATCAAGAATAGATTACGAACCTACAGAGGAAGAGGCAGCGATAACTAGCATTAAGCTAAGTAATCTTGACAAGGGAATAGATAAAAAAATAGTCACCCAAAAAGATATAGAGGTTTATCAAGAAGAGGAGAGGAAAGAGGAGCAAGACATTCAAGAATATAAGACATCACTTATTGATATCTACAACTCTATAGCATCTCAAGAGAATCTTGAAACTATTTCTATTGAAGAATATAGCAATTTATTTGAAGATAAATCTAATGCTGACTCCAAGCTTTTTGAAGAGTTTAGTAAGCAGGTAGGTGATAATGTTCTTTCTCAAGATGAAATTAATGAGATAGATAAAAAAAACGCAGAGTTAATATCTAAAGGTGAAGAGCCTGTTAGCTATGATGACTATATTGTATTAAAGAAAAATAAATTATTTAATCAATATGTTGTAGATAAAAACCTTTTGCCATCTCAAAAAAAGGAAAGGGTTGTAGAGAATTTAATAGATGTAAACTCACGGATGTTACTTCCGTCAAAAGATTTTGACTTTACTGCATCTTTAAATGATGAAACGAAACGAGATAATGCAAAGAAAATATACTTAGGAAAACTAAAGAGGGACTTTATTATAAAAAATATTTCTTCTGATTTGTATGAAAAAAATGAAGGTAAGATTTTAACGCCTCAAGCATACGAAGAAGTATATAGTAAGGCTACAAAAAAATTCTACAATGATTTTGGTGAGCAGGAATGGGAGGTATATAAGAAGATATCAGGGAATGAAGACCCTTTATTTATTGGTACAGAATATGAGAATGATAATAAAGAAAACTCATTAATAAATCAAGCCGTTGTTATCGGGGATGAGGATTCAACAGTAGCAAATTTAAGCAGAGAATTTCCATCATTTGATTTTGAAGTATCAAAGGCTGTTACAGCAGGAGTAGAGCATGATAAATATGGAGACTATATTACCATAAGCACAAAGGATAATCAGGGAAGAGTTGTTAAAGCTTTAGAAATATATTTAAAAGAAAACAATAATCCTGTAGATAGAATAAGAGATTTTATGAGTGGCTCTTTACTTTCTAAAAAAGATAAAGCATTTATTGATAAAGCAGATAATTATTACAAAGAGATTGATGGTATTGTTGGTAGGTCTACACAGTCTATAGGTCAATATGAAAAAGAAAACTTTGGTAAAGACCCTGTTAAAGAGCTAGAGATATATAATTTTCTTGTAAGCAACCCAAAAAAGTTTGGTGATGCAGATTCTCCTGCTATGTATGGGAAGGACAGGTCAATAGGCGTTGTTGATGTGGACCATATAAATTTCTTTTTAGATAAAAACAAAGGAAATATTTCTCAAGAAACAATAGACATGATTAGAAAAAAAATGTCTGTTTCAGAAGGAGTGTACTCTAAAGAATTAGCACAACAAGGGAGTTGGGCGAGTGCAATAAATACAGGATTTGCAAAGTTTATATATGGTTTTTCAGAGGGAGGTACGGGTGCGTTGATGAGTCTTCCATCGCCCATATTATCTAATGAAGAAAAAAAGGAGATAAAAAATTCAGCGTTAGAAGCTATAGAAATAGCTAAAGAAAGATTTACAGGAACGACTCCTGAGTCTATGGCGGTAAGACCTATGTCGCAAAAAGCAGCAGATGTATTCGCAGATATGATACCATCAATTATATTTGGAGGATGGGTTTCAAAGGGTTTAGGATTGGCAGGAGAAGTTGTGGGGATAGGGAAAAAAGCAAAGCAATTATTAGCTACAGGCTCAGGCTTTGCCCCTCAAACATATGGTGCTATCTCTCAAGAATTGAAAGACGTGGATATCCCCGAATATCAAAAAGGATTATTGGCATTACCAATTACTCTTGTAGAACAAATGCTAGAGGGTATTTCAGGTATCAAGATTTTAAATAGAGGAAACTTTCCTATATTTATGAACGTAGCTATAGGGACTTTAAAGGACTTGCCTAAAGATGCATCTGAAAAAACTATCAAGGCAGCTATTAGAAATAATTTAAAAGCTAGGTTGGTTAGTTTAGGGGGCGAGATTGCTACAAATCAAATAACGGAAGGTGCTACAGAAGGTGCTCAAACCATATCTGAAGATTTATTTAAAAGAATATACAATGAGTTTTACAGTATGGACGTTTTTAAAGTTCCTGACTTAAGTACAAAGGAAGGAATGCAATCATATATAGATGCGGTATATGAATCTGTAGAATTAGGAATAATAGCAGGAGGAATTGGAGGCGGAGGCTTCAGAGCTGTTGGGTCTTTACAAAAAGGATTTAAAACAAAACAAGACAACAAGCAATTTAAGTTTTTATATGAGGACTTAATGAACGATAAGGATTTAACTAAAAGAAGAGTTAGCTTAAGGTTAGATTTAGAAACGGGCAATATTACTCAAAAGCGTTATAATGAAAGTCTTGATATTTTAAATAATGGCAAAGGTATAATGAGTCAAATACCTGAAGACCTAAGCACTAATAAAAAAAGAGAATCATTTATTTTACTTAGAGAAAAGCAGCAGATTGAAAAAAAGATAGCAGGTAAAAATAAAGAGTTAGAGTCTGAAAATATTAAGAGAATAAAAGAAATAGATTTCTTATTAAATAGTATCGGTCAATCAAGAAAATCAAAAACAGAAACTGATGCTGCACCCGTAATAGAAGAATCGCCTATTAAAGAATCCCCTGTTGATGCTCCCGTTGCTGAGGAGACCACAGTAACTGAGGAGGTTACAGAGGAAGCACCTGTCACTGAGGAGGAGCGTACCGCTATGCAGGAGGCAATAGAGACTCAGCCTATCACAAAGATTACAACTGACCTTGTAGCTAAGGAGAAGAAGGGTGAGCTAACACAGGAGGAGACTGATGGTGTACTGCTAGGAATTATGGAGAAGATTGAGGCTGAGAACGCCAAAAGAAAGTCACCTCTATCTCCTGAGCAGGCACAGAAGAAGCTAGGCAAGATGCAGCAGCGTGTCTTTGAAGGGAACAAGCAGAGATACCTTGAGCTCTCAGGTGTAATGCCTGCAGCACAGGAGCAGGTAGTAGAGGAAGCACCTGTAGTTGAGCAGGTTACTGAAGAGGTAGTAGAGGAAGCACCTGTAGTAGAGGAAGCTCCTAAGAGAAATGCTAAAGTTTTTGATTACGACAACTTAAGTGAGCAGCCATTAGAAGTGTTAGAGGAAAAGCTTGAAGAGGCTGAAATAGATACTCAATCAAAAGACCAATCCACAAGCGATAGAGCTAAAGCTGCTGTTCGAGGTCTAAAAGAAGAAATAAAAATTGCAAAAGAGCAGTTAGCTAAAGAAGCACCTGTTAAACAAGCCCCTAAAAGAAAGACAAGAAAGAAGAAGCCTGTAGTTAAAGAGACTCCTGTTAAGGAAGAGCCTAAGAAGGCTCCTAAGAAAACCACTAAGAAGAAAGCACCTGTTAAGGAAGAGGCTAAGATATCTGAGGAGGTACAGAAAGAGATTAAGAGAGCTGAAGGCACGAGAGATTCAATTGTAGGTCCGCTAAAAACAAAGCTAGATAGGACAAGAGGATTTGAGCAGAAGGAAGAGATAAGAGATGAGATACAACAGACTAAGAAGAAGTATAACAACATCATCACTGAGCTTAAGGAAGGTAAGCGTACTAGATTTAGATTGAGCGATGACGCTACTGTTGAGACTGAGGAAGGATTCATTACTGAAGAAGCTATCGTTGAAGTGATGAAAGGTCTTGGCTCTGCAGAAGCGAACTTCAAGATTCCTGTAGGAGAAAAGCAAACACAAGTTGACCCTATAGCATTAAGCAAGTCTCTAAAGAAAATCACAGACGCACAAGCCAAGAAGTTAGGCTTCAAGTCTGTAGATGATATGCTTAAGAACATCGAAGAGTTCAATGGTATACCTATGGTCGTAGCTATGTCAGATGTATTGGCAGCAGGTACAGTAAAAGACTCAATGGGTAATGATATGCAGGTAGATGGGGGTCTACTTTACAACGTGCTTGGAAGAAACAAGGCGTTAGCATGGGCAGGTGTGAATGAGACAGGTGCAACGGTACAGTTTAAAGAAGCTAAGGAGACATATCGTGCCAATAAAGAATTATTTGATAGGCTATGGAAGGAAGGTAAGCTACCAAAGAACCATGTGCCTATGGTGGTAGTAAGGATGGATAATAAAGCCATAAATTCTAACGAGGCTATGTTTAGATTCATGGCTCCAAAGTTAAAGTCTTTTCCAAAGGCTGTTCAAAAGAAAGCATTCGATGCTTTGATGAAGCAGATAGAGTCTAAGAAAGAAAAAAGTAAATCAGAAGAGCCCGCATTAATAGAAGCCTTTATAAAAAAGAACAAGATAAAAGATATAGGAACTCTATTTGATTTAGTTGTTGAAGATGCAAAGAAGAGAGCTAAGGGGGATGAGAATACTTTTATTCTACCAACCAAAACTTTCTTACTTGAGATGATTGCTTCTCCTTCAGGTGTTAAAAAACCATCGAAGCCTGTTGCAAAAGCAATAATGGAGGCAACGGATTACAACGGAGAGATATTTTTAATAGATAATATCCTATCTGAAATTGGTGAGCCGTCAATGGTAGAGGGTGAGAGAGGTGATGCGGTAGCTATCATGGGTGTCGATGTCAGTAAGAACGGTGGTGTAACAAAAGCCAAGCACAACAACTATGGCTTCGGTCCTAAAGGTAGACTTATCGCATTGATTAAAAATCCTACAAATGTTTTAAATGTTTTTCCTGAATGGAGAACCAAGGCGTTTAAGATGTTTGAACTTAAACCAAGCACGGGTAAATTTAAATCTGATGCTCAAGTATTAGCTGATGTATACGGTCAGGTGTTTGGAGATAAAGCGTTTAGAGGCTCAAGATTAGCTGAAGAGATTTCTGATATAGATATGTTATCTGCACAGATGAGGTTCGCATTCCCAACCGTAAGTGTTTCTCAAACTCAACAAGAGTTTGATGAAGTGCTCAAGCAGGAAGGAATCAGGAAGGCAGAAGCCAACGGAAATACTATCCTTGGTCTCACAAAAGATGGAAAGATATTCTTGAACCCATCTAAGGAGTCCTTGTCTACACCGATACATGAGTTCGGTCACATATGGATTGACTACCTACGTTCAGAATCTTCTGAAGCAAAAGGAACCAAGCTACTAGAGAAAGGTCTTGAGTTGGTTGAAGGAACAAAAGCTTTGGAGAGTGCTATAAAAAAGTATGGAGACAATGCATTGGCTCGTGAGGAGGCGTTGGTTGAGCTCATGGGAACAAAGGGTGAGACCATTGCGAATGCAGCCAAGAAGGCTAAGTTTGTTGAGTGGTTCAATGCATTCTTTAAATACATCAAGGAAAAGCTTACACGATTTAAGGATGTAAAGACTAAGGATATTAAAGACATAAGCCTTGAAGACTTTGTTGACATTGGTCTTGCCGAACTATTCTCAGGAGAGGCAGTCGATGCCAAGTTCAAACCTGAAGAGGCGGCTGAGTCTGCAAAGGCAAGGATGCAGATTATAGGTGAGAATGCAGACCTCAGTCAACAGGTAAGAGAGAATCTTTCTATTGCTAGAGCAATGGAAGAAAACAACCAATCGCCTAAAGATATAAGATTAGCGACAGGTTGGGAGAAAGGAACCGATGGCAAATGGAGGTATGAGACATTACCTAATGAGCTTAATAAAGAATCAAAAGCATTAAAAGAAATAGACGATTCTGTTTTCGAGATAGTAAAGGTTGCTGTAAAAAATCCTGAAAAGCTTATTGAAACAAAAAAAGAATATAAGTTATCAGACTTAATTAAAAACAAAGAACTGTTTAATGCTTATCGAAAGATGAGTCAAGAAGAAGCAATGGAGAAGTTTGGACGATGGGACTCCACAATGAATGAATCTATTGAAGATTTAAAAGTTGTTATAGATATATCCACGTATCATTATGAGGGAGGACTTGAAGGGGTGTTTATGAAACCTGCTTTTTTTGAAGATGAAGACCCAAGTATAACTATTTATGTAAACCCTTTATATTATTATGATAAACCTTTTAGAGAGAGAGAATTTGAACTTCTTCAAATAATAAGTCACGAGGTTCAGCACTATGCTCAGATGCTGAAAGAAGATTTTTCACGAGGCACTAGCTCTGAAGGTGTACTTGACGAAATAAGTTCTTCACTTGCAAATGTATATCAAAGGCAAAAAGAAATAATAGGAAGTGTTATAAATTCAATTAGGTTTAGTTCTGAATTTGATATTGATGTAGGAGATAAACTATCACCAAAGATTGAGGAGATATTTTATTCAGAAATGTCTTCAGAAGAAATGAGTAAAAAAATTAACAACCTCATTTCAAAATCTAAAGGGGATGAAAAATTATTATTAGAAAAAGTTAAGAGTAGGCTCGACAAGATAATATCTATTGAGCAAAGAATAGAACAATATGAAGAGGTAGGAAGTAGCTCTCAAGATTTTGAAAATTATAAAAAAGCAGCAGGAGAAGTTGAGGCTAGGAATGTAGAGGAAAGATTATCAATGACTCCTAAGCAAAGAAGAGAAACTTTATTTGAGGAGACGGAGGATGTGGCAAGAGAAGACCAACTTCTTTTTATGAGTGAGTTTGATGCAGAAAGTTTTTATTCTATGTCATCAATGAAAGAGAAGGGGAAAGTAAAACCTTCAATGTCTGCTCAGAATATTATAAAGAAAGCTAGAGCCGCTGAGATTCGTGATGCAGTGATTGTGGATTACTTAATGAGTGAAAAGGGTCTCACTAGAAACAAAGCCATCAGTGAAATCAAGAGAGCGAACAGAGGTGACCTGAAGGATGCAGTCAAGAGACTGTTCAATAATGTTGAGGACATTACTGATATTAAAGAGAAGGACGCACAGCTTATTAAAGACATACTGAAGTTCGATAGGTCTATTACTAGAGCTGATAAGATGGCTCAGAAAAAGGCTAAGGATGAAATCAAGAGTAGGCTTAAAGCTATACAGAGAAAATCCAAAGGCAAGCTATCTCAGTCACAGCTTCTTGCAGTTACAAATAGATTTGCCAATGTAAATCTATCAAGTGAGAAGTCTATTGATTCATTCGTTGACTATATGCAGAAGGTGTTCTCAGATGTTGATTATGCAGCAAAGATGACAAGCCTAAACAAAAGCATCAAGCAGGCGAAGAAAAATATCAATAGCAGGATTGGTAGAGGGGCAGATGGTTTGGCTTATGAGCTAAGGAGATTGTTAAACATAAGCCCTACTATTATTCCTGACTCCGTCCTTGAAGAATACTCTGACCTTGTTACATCATTCGGTGAGAGAAAGACAGTGCTTAACCTGAAGGATTCTGTTGAGGTTAAGGAGACTATAGTAAACATCTTTACTGAACTAGAGAATCAAAACTCAAAGTTAGGTGAGCTTACAGAAAGGTTTGAGGCTTTTGAAAAAGAAGAAAGAGACGGCAAGGTTGACTATGCAAAGACCGTTAAGAAGATGCTTAAGGATAAAGTAATAACTGAGGAAGAGTCTAAGCTTATGAAGAAGTTTAGGACAGAGATTATACCTATTGAAACAGCAGAGGGCAAGACGGAGGAGCAGAAGCAGGAAGAGATTGAGGAAGAGAAAAAGATTCTTTTAGAGAGTGTTAAATCTGCTAAGGTTGATATTGAAAGGATAGAGCTAGCAATAGAGAAAGCTTTAGTAAAAGATTTTGCAAGACTTATAAAGACTGATGCCATCAATGACTTGAACAATGCACAGCTTAAGAATATTGAGAAGGCTATTGACAATATAAACAATGGGTATGTCACTCACTATGTTCAGTTGGCATCAGAGAACTTGGTATCAATCAACAGGTCTAAGACAGGAGCTGAAGGCATCAGGGATGCTAAGCCACTTGCCGTCAGTACACAGATAGCAAAAATTAAAACGCTGTATCAAAAAGGCTCAGACGCTAATAAGTTTTACAAACTAATAGAAAGGAACCCTCTGATAAATATTGATATGGTTCTTGGAGATTTTACAAGTAAAAGAATATTTAATTCTGTCCTTGAAGAATCCGCAGAGGCGGTTACGACTTTTAACACTGAGCTAAACAAGGTCTATAACACTATCGAGGACGCAGAGGCACTGCTACAAAAGAAGTTTAAAAACAACGGCAATGAGATATTAGAGTCTAAGTATAAGCAGATGGCTTATATGGTTCAGCAAGAGTTTGAATCCAACCCTAACAACTCACAAGTGAACCCTGCCGCTGAGGTTATAGAGGCTACAATTACAAAACTTAGAGACAGTAACCAAAGCTATGAGGCAGATATATTACAGGGGATATTAGAAAATTATTCTACAGACGGTCAAATAGATTTAAAGAAACTAGATGACAGTTTTGTTTATGCCGAGCTAAATATGATAAAGACGGTTCAAGACATAAACTCAAAGCTAACAGACAAGGCTACATATACAGCCTCAGTTATTAGAGGAGAATCAATAGAGCCCCTGAATGACTACATCCATCAGTCCGTTTTAAATACAGATGGTGTAGCAGTGGACGACTCCCGTGCTCTTAGTGAAAACTATATGGAGAACATCAAGCCATCAACTAAAGCAAAGAACCTTATTGAAAGAACAAAGGGTGCTAAGGCTATCAACTTTGATATTACCGCATCTGTTAGGAGGGGAGCCAAGATGACGCTGATGGACTATCATTTAACCGCTCCATTAAGGACGGCTAATAGAACTCTCAACAAGATAGAGAAACAGCTTGATGCTGCAGGTCAAGAGAGACAGATATTCTTAGCTGTAAGGGACGCATACAATCAGGCTATCGCTGACATACTTGAGAACACCTTTACAAGTAGTAGTATTGGTGAGCAGGTATTTCAGTATGCAGCTAAGCAGGGGTATCGTTCTATGCTTGCAAGTGTGCCAAGAGTTTTTGTGGAGCTAGCTTCCAACTATGCCTTTGCATTAAATAATCCTACTGAGTTTGCGGAAGGAAGTAAGCCTAAAAATATGAAGGTTGCTTTTAGTGACAGAGGAGTTGAGGTAATGAACAACGTAAACAGTAAGCAGACCGCAAGGATGTATGGTGAAGAACTATCAGGTAGGTTTGTTGAATCCTCTATGATAAACAAAAAGATGGGAATGGCTGCTGACTCAGCAAAGAATCCTGTAGTTAACAGACTAAACCAAGGTCTTTCATATCTTAAAAAATATCCTAGAGGCGTTGAGGTTGTTGCTGACTTTATGATTACCACCCCCGATAAGTTGGTTACAAGACCCATGTGGTTTGGTTCATTTGCAACTGAGTTTAAAAAGATTACAGGGCAAGAGGTAGACTTTAACAAGATTGCAGAGAACGATGCTGAATACATGGATAAGTTTGAGGAGGCTATCAATGAGGCGAAGAGGAAGGCTGACGACAATACAGTTCTTATTGGTGCTACAGACAACCCTTTAATGGGTATCCTAAAGAACAAGAAGAGGGCTTCTGATAAGGGGGTTTCTTCTTTACTTAAAACTATTAATACATTTATGCAAAGGTTCTTATTGTTTGAATACAATGCATTTAGAAAGGGGATGTATGCAGCGATGGGAAGGGGTGATATATCTCGGGGAAGAGGTGCAAGATTAATGCTTGCTGTATCAGCAAGAATGACAATATATACAACACTCATGCCTATACTAGCCTCGCTTATCTTTGGTGATGATGATGAAGATGAAGATGAAAGTATATACACAAGGGTTTATAGGGGAATAGTTTCAACTATGACTAATCTATTTATTGGAAGAGACTTTGGTGCTATTGTAAAGATGATACAGAATGGATTCATCGAGTGGGCGAATAAAGAGTATGGCAGAGACTTAGGTCTTAGAGAAGGTAGGTATGACCCGTTTAAGAATCAAGTTCAATTTAATATCATACCTCCTGAGAAGTCGTATAAAGAAACCGATATAGCTTCAGACATACTTCCTAATATGCTAGGTCCCTACACACCTCTTGTAAAGTCCCTTATATTTTCAGGTAATAAACTTTTCTTTTCTAAACCAAAGAAAGAAGAGGAAGCTAGAGAGAGACAACGCAGAGAAAAAAAAGAGAGAATCCCTCTTGAGCTTTTGGGACTAACAGGTCTTGTTCCTTTCTATAAAGACATTAGAAAGAAGTTGAATGAAGATATATATAAAGGGTTAAGAGAAAAAGATAGCGATGAAGGGGAGGAAGAGGAGTCAAGTGGTAGAAGAAAAAGAAGACAAAGAAAAACAAGTAGTAGAAGAAAAAGAAGACAAAGATAACTATGCCATTTAGAAGTAAAGCACAGCGTAGATATATGCACGCATACCTCCCTGACTTAGCACAGGAGTGGGAGAGGTATCCCAATCAGAAGAACCTTCCTGAGAAGGTGAAGAAGAAGAAGTCTAAGATGCGTAACAGAAAGAAGCCTAAGCGTACTTGATGTACTTTAGTTTCTTCTGTGTCTCGTAGTATGCCATCAGCTCATTGTCATTGTAGCTACCCTCTCTCTTTGGTATACCACCCCAACGTACCGTTCCGTGTAGCTCGTGAATCTTTCCATAGATTATCCCATCCTCACACGCCCATATCATCACAGGGTTTAATCTCTTGGCTGAAAGTTTAACAATTTTTTGCAATGCTACGGGCAACGGGTACGCCTGAGAGATTGTCCTCAAGCGACCCTTCACCTCAACATATGATATGAGCTTATTGTCTTTATCAAATACTCTGTAGTCGATGTCATCGGGTCCAAGCTTCTTGTATGAACCCTTGAAGACCTTAACGAAAGTATCTATAGCCTTACGCTCCCTCCTTAAATCTTCTTCAGACTCGAACCTCATTCAATCCTAGTGTATACTATCACAGTATCTACCATGCAGTTGTCATCAGGACAGCTTGAGTTGGATACGATACCCTCTTGCTCATCAATACCATAGTCTTCATAGGAGTGGTCTCCACCCCAAATTAAATCTTCATTACAGTTTGGACATTTCATTTCGTGTGTTTTTCGGCATGGCATCTTGAACACAGCACCATGCATTTGTTTATTTCATTTAATATTTTATCCTTTGAGTATCCAAGGTATAGACCCTCGCTAACATTAAAGAGCTTGTCATCGTTGTCGTGATGAAACTCTAAAGCCTTTATAGAGAAGTGTTCATTGGTGTCCTTTGAGTATCCACAAGAGAGACACGATAGTCCTCCCTTGTATTCCCTGAACCATGACAGCTTTCTGTCTCTGTATGCTCGCTTAACACATCTATAGCAGTCCCTACACTTTCTTCTGTAGTATCTCTTTCCGTTCTTCACCCCTGCAGAGTGAAACTCTGAGACGTCCTTCTCCTCCCCACACTCTCTACACTTTCTATCTTGTTCCATTATTGCTTATAGATTGCGATAGGGTATTCAACACGTCCTTGAGCATATGAATCTCTAACGATACCTGCTCGTACTCCTTATCTACTAGATGCTCGTATATCGCATTAGAGTGCTCGTGAATCTGATTCATAACAAAGTTGATATGAATAAGCCTCTCTCTATCTGCGTTGTTTATACTCATCTATAAATCCATTGCCTGTATTAAGGCGTTACCAAACATGGGGTCAATGTTTTTAATGTACCCATATATCTTCTTAGAGTTTCTCCTTACCTCATTCCTTTCTTTCTCTGTAGAATCAGAGCCAAGCGTGGCATAAAGTGAGGAGTCTATCCTAAGCATCTCGTTTATCTTTTGTTTATCATCCCATGTCTTAAATGATTCTATTCTTGCTAGGTCGTTTATACTGTATCTGTTCTTTATAGATAAAAAGTATTCATCTATCTTCTTTAAAACGTCATTCTTTAGCATGGTGTTTTTCAAATTTAATTTTTTATTTTCTTTTTTCAAAGTTATTATCTGACTTTTTAAAACTGCCGAGTCCTCCTCCCTTATTATGTTTACAGTGTTTTCATCTACACACCTAAGCACGTCATTGTATTTGCCCCTAACAATTTCATTGTGGCTGATGTACAAATCAATGTGTTTGTTGTAATGCACAATGGTTGTGTGGTGGTAATTTAGGAACTTTGAGATGGGGGTTATACCGTATCCCCTATCGCCCATAATCTTAGAGAAGACCGCCCTTGCTGTGGGTATCGGGTGTGCCCTGTCTTTTTTTAGCAGGTCCTCTATATCAAATACGTTCTCTACTATCTCTTTTACTTTATTAAATTCTGATTGCATTTTATTAATGTTTTATTAAGGTTCATATAATCTAAGTATGTGTCGCAGTCCGTCTCGTTTATCTCTAAGAACAGTGTCATCTCTCCCGGCTGCTTGATGTATGTCAGCTCAAAGAACATTGGCTCATCGTGTTGTACGATGCCACCAATCATCTGTGTCTGTGCCTCCTTTATAGGTAGCACGTCCTCGTATGTGTCCATCTGTAGTAGTATCTCATCTGTCTGCTCCTCCGTATACTCGGCAAGAGCCATAAACATTGAGCCGTTTATCTCGTACTCCGACCAATCATCCTTTGTATATTTCTGTTTTAAATCCATAATCTTCTAGTTCTTTTAATCTATATTCCTGTAATCTTGAGACCTTACCTCCGGGTCTCTTCACTTCTGAGAACAATACATTGCAGTTCGGTGGTATAGCTATCAGGTCAGGTATCCCATTCTTGTTGGTCTTGACTAGCTTGATAACGTAGTACCCCTCAGACTCAAGCTGCTTAATTCTTTTTGATTGGATTTGTTGCTCTGTCACCTAACAAATTTACGAAATCCTTTTTAAAGTAATTAACTGTATACGTCTTCTTTTTTGATACTGCCTTGTGTATGTCGTCCTCTATACCTCCCTCGCTGAATATCCAATAGACATCGCTCTCTAGCCTGTCTCTTGTTGTCATTCTGTCACGACTCTGCCAATAGCTTGTCGCACTGAAGTCAATATTGTAGTAGACCAATGCGTCTGCCTGACGTAGAGAGATACCCTCTCTGCCTGACACAATCTGTAGGGCGATGGACTTATCTGTCTGCTCAAATTCACTCAGCTCTGTAGTGACATCCCCTCCGTATGCCTGCTTGATTGCCTTGAGTTCCTCCTTGAACTTGTAGAATATTCCCACCTTCTTTCCCTTGAACCTCTCTCTAATAAAGTTCGCTTTAGTCATATCAATAATCATGCTACTCCCCGACTCAAACTTTATTGTGCCTGAGTATATCTGATGAAGCTTCATCATTAACTTTACCGGAGTGTCTGCAAGTATCACCTCATCCTTTCCCTCAACCACTAGGTCCTTGTTGAGTCTCTTTGCTAGTGCGTATGTCTTGTCCTCCATCCTTACCCTAAGTATATGCTCTCGTGTGTCCACCTCAAAGCCTGCCTGCTTCTGTGAGTAGTTGATGGTGTGGTGTGACATTGCTTTTGTTATACTATCTAAGCCATTGCTATAGTCATTGATAAGGTTTCCGTTTATCTTCCTCTGCTTTACCTTGACCCAATCATGTGCAAACTTATAGAAGCTTGGGTATCTACTGAATGGGTTCGTTGGTATCGCATACACCTGATGATACATCTGTGAGTATGACTCAGGTGTCGGTGTACCTGACATCAGTATCACATGGGGGTCGTTTCTCTGTATGAGGCTCTTAACATCCTTAGCTCTATTGCTAGGCTTTGGGAAGGCTCCCATCGAGTGTGCCTCATCACATATAATAACGTCCCACCTAATGTTTGGGACCTTATGTATCGACTCATAGTTGATAACGAATAACGCAAAGCTGTTTGGGCATAGCATATCGTAGTCATCTATGATACTTGACATCGCCTTCTTCTTTGTAAGGAACAGCACGTTATCAACATTGAGCTGTTCACAAATTCCTAAACTCGTCAGTGTCTTTCCCGTCCTTACCTCCATCGCAAGGTAGAGAAAGCCTTTGGCACGAATCATCTCCGTGCCTTTGACTATTATGTCCTTCTGATAATCTCTAAATTCTATCATCAGTTGTTGAACTTAAATCTATAGCTTGACTGAGTGTAGTCTGTCTTGTACTTCATAGACACCTTGTACTCTCCCCTTTCTTTTAAGGCATCCATGAGCTGAACATATTCTTTAAAATCGAAGTATATCATACCATCAAAGCAGAAAGACTCGATGGTTACAACCTCTCCTGAGGGCTTCTTAATCCTCACGTCTTGGAACGTGTCTTCATAGAACGACTCCATAGAGTTTCCATCGTATGGGTAGATTGAAATACCTAACACCTTTTCTTTCTTATTGTGCTCAATAAAGTAGGTACACTTTGCGTTTGTTGATGCAGAGTTTGAGAACGTACCTGACACCGTCTGATGTAAGAATCTTTCTTCCGTCTCTTCTCCGAACTCATCGACATAGTTTCCTATCTCCCACTGAGAGTAGGCTGTTACTGATAGCATCACTGATGCAAATAAAATTAATTGTTTCATTGTATTTGATTTTAATTGTTAGGAGATTCAGAGCCCTCCCTTTGACTCATATTAATTTTTGTTGTGGTTCCACCTTCGGAGCCTTCTTAATTATTATCCATCGACCTTGTGCGTCTCGTCCCTCCTCAGGTTGGAGTCCCTCCTTAAACAAAGAGTATGCCACAAGCCATTGGTAGAACTTTGTCCTTGAGATTGTCATCTTTGCCTTGGGTCCGTAGTCAGGATACTCCTGAACGAAATCAAAGTATAGGTCCTGCTTGTATAACTTTACACCCGGTATAAGATTCCTGTTCTCTCCCTGACCATCCAACAGACCACACCACTCGATGAAGTCATGCGTTGTCTCTGCAGACAACTGACGTACCTTGAGGTTTACAAACTCAGACTTACGTAGACCCTTCTTAAGGTACATCTGAAGGCATCCTATCATGTAGTTGTCAAAGTCACACCACTCCTCATCACTCCAATCCCCAAACATTAGCTTGCCGAACTCATCCAATGGTGTGAAGTTCTTGTCGTAGTGCTGATGTAACTCAAGCTCCCACTTCCTCCTAGCAAAGCTGTTCCCTGCACCCTTGATGGCGTAGTTGGTGGTGATAGATATCTTCGGTGACTTACTGAATGGTATCTTGATAGCGTCCTTGTTCTTCTTCTCCAACGTCAGTCCCTCTGTCACCACACTGAACAGCCTCTCGAAGTCAAAGTGTTTCTTCACATCATCGAAGACAAGTATCTGCGTGTCTGCACTCACAAGCTGATAGGCAAAGCTTCTCTCGAAAGCAAATGACTTGCCATCAATCGTTACCACCTTCTTCATCTTTGATAGTGCGTTCATAAATATTCCCTTACCCGTACCACCCTCAGGGTTGTCTGATATAACCTCGTCATTGAGTATCA
>Ga0222716_10000551_pt1 | contig 32418 bp, 16 predicted proteins | sample C33_13DmetaG_FD_165044 | JGI IMG/M metagenome (GOLD analysis project Ga0222716, IMG submission 165044) | Estuarine water microbial communities from San Francisco Bay, California, United States - C33_13D | ecosystem: Environmental > Aquatic > Marine > Unclassified | place: USA: California... | reverse complement strand
GAATCAGAAGCTGATAATCTTGAGGCGGTTGTCCCGGATGTATTGGCATTACCGTCGTTATCGTAATTTATACCCGTAAGTAACATTCCAATTTCAGAGGCAATTCCGTTAAAAGCTTCCCAAATCATATTTTCGCCTACGATCGCTGTTTGAGACCAACTCGCACTCGCCACATACCCCCTCTGTGCCGGACCCGTCATCGCAATGTGTGGATACTTGAGGACCCGCGTCGGCTCGGGGAATCGGGTCAGGTCGCCTTCCTTGTGGCCGTAGAGTTGCATATCACCTATGGACGTGTGGTTATGGAGGTTATCTGTCGCGGCATTTTTAATAATAATCGCAAAATATTTAAAACTTTTACCCGCCGACAGACCGGACATGACATGAGTATCGTTAGTTGGTATAGTAGATGATGTTCCAGAACGTGATATTTCTTGGTAAAGAGTTTCCCAATTTACATCGTCGTTCGAACCTACTATAGTAAACTGTCGTGGGCGTTGGTAAGGATGTGAACTTCTTGCTATGATATTGATATAATTTAGTATAATTTTATGTGGTATTTCAAGTTTAAGCCATTCCCCATTATGATTTGTACTTCCAGACCAAGTTGGAAAAGTTAATCGTGTTGCATCACCTCCGCTACTATAACCATAATCCTGACTATGCCAGGATTCAGTGCTATTACCAGATAGTTTATCAAATGCATCGTATGCTTTATGATTTGCATTTGAAGATTCACTACTCGCACTCGCACAGTACCCCCCAGTCTTGTACCCCGTCATGGCGAACGGTGGGTACTCCCCGAAGGTATCCTCAACTTGGGCCTCCTCGACCTTCCGTCCATCCACGTAAGTTACCTTGGACCCACCTTCACCTTGGTACGCATAGGTCACGTTGTGCCACGTGTTCGCGGCGATTTGGGTATCGTCAACTTTAAGGAAAGCCTTATCGTACCCCGACCCTATACTGAAGAGCTGTTGGGTCAAGGCATTCGCCTCCAGATTCGAGGCGTTGATCCAAGTGGAGACTGTGTGTGGCGCATCACCCTCAAAGCCAAGGGAACCTGTGGTCACGTTACTCTCCGTAGAGCCATCCAAAGTCCAGCAATTGTTTGTCGCGTCGAAGACCACGTTAGTTGGAGTGATACTAATGGATGAATCATTCACAAGATTCTTGGGAACGTTCCCGGCAGCTGGGTCCTTCCCATCGAAATACATCACGTAATTGTTAGACCGAACGGAATTGAACGTAGACTTTAGGGTTGTGTCTAGGGAAAGGTCACCGGGTGGTGCGGGTTCTTCGTAGCCGTAATATTTGATTTCTTGGACACCTACAATGTTAGCTTTATTTGTTTTAGTAAAAACGATACCGAAATGTTTAAAGTGAGTTGTGTGACTAATATCAAAGACTCCCCACGTTTCGTTGTTAACCCAATCTGTATTTTGGTGGTAAAGTTCAACTATTTCCGATGAAAAATTATCATTACTTCCGAAAATCTTAAATTGTGCAGGACTTTGAGAGTTACCCGCACCAAAATTCTGAAATGTACGCGGGAATATACGAACTTCTTTAGGTTTGATTTTATATGGTAATTCTAATTTAATAAATTCACCGTAAGTTGTACCTATACCATGAGTTGTACCGACGTAAAAACCACCTGCGGCGGGGTACGTAGAAGTGGCGGAAGTCCATAAAATACCACCCGCGCCAGCTTCAATATCTTGGAGCACGTCATTAAAAGTATTATGTACCGCGTAGGATGCATCGAATTGACTACTCGCCGTCACCGTGTACCCCGCTTGTGTGTACGTATTGGTCGTATCATTCCCATCCAATTTAGAAGCGTCAAAAACAATTTCGGGAAACTTTTTGAGGGGTACAACCCCCCTTCCATGAGGTCCAGTAAACTCCACAACTACGTTGGAATCAACGTGAATAGATGTATTATTTGAATAAAAGGTGTTTCCAGAGACTTTGAGATCCCCCACCACATCTAGGGCCACCGTGGGTGAGTCGGTCCCCACACCAACCTTTCCTCCCACGTAGTTAATGTTACCGGTACCATCAGTCATCCATTTTTCATTAACTATCCTTACATTTTTGATCGCACCACCAGTTGTGAAAAAGTTTATAAATCCACCCGTCGTATCGTTATACACCCTTGCTCTGGGTCCTTCCGTATCATTATACGATAATACATTAGTTCCATCGACGGCTACACTTAATGTAGTACGTTCGAAGAGAATACGTATTTTTCTGAGAGATGCAGTGCTTATACTGGGAATAGTAACAGTCGTGAGAGCTGAACCACCATCGTATCTAAGTTCCAAGGAGGTATCCTTAAATGTGAGATTGTACCCTTGTGTATTAGATGTAGCCCCCTCACTGTAAAAATTGAATTCGCTATAGTCAGCAGTTGTGTATGTATTGCACTCAAATTCACCGACCCATGCGTTGGGAAGCTTCAGGTCCCAATTCTTGTTTTCCACATACGTGTTGGAATCTACAAGAAGAGCTGTATTCCTAGCCACAGTATTGAGCACCGTATCAGCACCCACTGTATTATCTAGAACCAATTTCCCCACACGTAAAGTGGCATTCGGGATATTCAAAATGCCCTGTGGTGCCTCGATGGACATTTAATATAGGCGGGGAAAAAAGAATTCACGGTTGGCCTACGGCCAATAGTGAGACTGGGTGAGGGGACAATCGACGAACTTTAGAAACTCTGTTCAGTTTGTAAAGTTTGTTGGGAAAGAGGGTCAGTCGCAAAGCGACTGGGACGAGTCCTACGGACTTGGGACTCGGGTGATTAGCCACAATGGTACGTGCACCCCACGAAGGCCGCTATGTGCACCGCATTGGCTTCATCTGTTTGGGCACCTGAAGCGTCTAAGAAACGCCTCTCATATGGTGCCTCGGTCGCACCCGTCTTGTCCTCAAATTGGAGCTGACCGTTTTCATCGAGGACATTTTCACCTCTTTGAATTTGGTAATAGGTTGTGATTTCAGCTTCTGAGTATGTGTTTTGAACATCTGTAGTCAGATTGGACCACTCACTGAAGCTCACGAATTTCGTATAGTCCATGATCTCCGTGAATGTATTACTTTGATATGTATTTTGAATATTTGATTCCAAATTGGACCATTCAGCTATGGATACGATATTAGACCCATCCGTGTAGTCCACGATGGTGGTGACCTCTCTTGGTGTGTATCCAGGTTCATCCGAGTAGGCTGATGACACTAAAGTGTTGGAATATTGGGTCTCTGTATTGGATGAGCGGTCATACTCCACGAGTTGGTTCCAAGTATCTTCCATGATGGTTTGGAGACCAGTCTCTTCACGCTTGATAGTTTGAACGGCGACGTTGGACCCCGTAAAGTCGCAATCCATGGTAATTTTGGCAACCGTGTAATTGTGGAGAATATCATCATCCTGCTTTTGACCGTAGCCTACCACATTGGAGGTTGTGATGTAATCACCCGACTCCAGGGATCCCCCAGTGTTGACTACCCAAATGGCACCCTCACCCACGGAGTTCACTATGGCACGGTTGTCACCGGCAATCTTTATAGATTCGGAAACGAGACCTCCAGTTATTTCTGTTCTATATGCTGCATTTGATTCTTCCATTGCAGAAACAACCCCGAAACATGCCTTATCTTGAGCCACATTAGAAAGGGAGACGATGGGAAGGGATTCGTCTATGGTGATCGCACTTTTACCGGTAGCCAATCCATTCAATTTTACAAACTTGTTCTTCTTGGCTGAAACGATGAGACCCTTTTCCATAGACTCATCTGGGAAACATATATGTTGCCCGGTGAACGTTTGTAGAGAGGATGACTCGGCATAAATAAGGTCTCGTACATCCAGAGCAGACCGCGGAGCCTGACCCTCCCCTAAGCCGATCCCGACCCGAGTCTTCGAGAAGTTCACCACGTGGTGTCCCTCGTCGCACCGACCCATATCGTAAAGGGTCTTGACGTCTCCGGCCGTGAGGACCGTGTCGTAGAGTTTGAATTGGGAGATGGAGCCGTCGAGGGTGCTGCCCGCGTTATCACGTTGTCCAATTAGGAGCTGCGAATTGGGTAATAATTCTAATGGATCTGAGTTGTCCTCTGGTATACTCTGTAGGATACCGTTCAGATAAAGTTTCAAATCTACCCCTGTCCGTGTACAAACTACATGATTCCACTGATCCGCAGGAAAATTAGAACTACCATTAGCCCATTCTAGTTCTTTTCCACCGAATATAAAGAAAAAAACACGGGGATCGTTACTGGCTCCAATTTGTAGTCCCACACCGTATCCAACTGTGCTTCCTGCATTTTGTGTTTCACTACCTAACCACCACGGAATGTCGTAGCTGGTTATCGTATCTCTATTAACCCAACAAGAAACGGTAAAATCGAAATCACCACTATTACCCATGTATGCTTGTATGTGATCATTCGTCCCATCGAACCTAAAAGCCTTATCACCTATGCTATAATATGCATTTCCTATCAGTGTTCCATCATTCCCCCTCCCACTCGTGTCCCGCACGGCCCCATTAAAGGTGGGGTTGGTCGAGGTGTTGTATTCCACGACGAGTCGGTCCCGCCTAGGTGTATCGTCCGCGTCGAGAGCCGGCCCTATGCGGGGAACTGTGAGGTTCTTGGTGAGGGTCAGTTGGCCATCGTGGAGGACGGATTGTTTCGGTGGTAATTGTTCGCGGGTGCCAAAAAACCGAAGCTCGCCTACACTGGTAGCATTTGTCCCATTACCACCCCCTAATGGTGTCCACGTTCGTTTAATCACTACAGCAAAGTTATTATAATATTTAGCTGTGGGTAAAGAGAATTCAAATTCGGGTGCGTTTGGTTGGTGAAGTGTAGTAGAATTAGCGAATTGTAAAGATGTCGTAAATTCCTGTAATTCCTCCCACACCGTTCCATCGTATCCCCAAATAACAAAATGTCTGGGAAGACGATTAATACTTCGATCCTGGTCCCCCCCTGTGCCTTCAAAAACACTGTGCCCAGCTCCCCTGAGTATAAATGAACGCAACTTGATTTTAAATGGTAATTCTAACTCTATCCATTCTCCCAAGTAACCGAATCTCGTTGATGCACTTGTAGTTGCATATCCCTTACTAGTTGCATACACACCACCAATACTAATCCACCCCGTTTTAGGATAAGAACCACTTGCATCATGACTATTTGAATTTGTATCTGAACCTATAATTTTTACACCTTTATCGAAAACATAATGCGCGTAGCGGTAGGTGTGCGAGGAGCTGCTTGCACTCGCTTTGAACGTACCATATCCTTCGAAATTTACTATATCACTTCGCATGGCTCCAGGAGGAAACTCTTGGACGTCGTAGCTCGTTGGATCAGGTTCATCCGCCACCGCCAACCTTCCTTGAGGTTCGTCCGTCCCCAAGCCTAGGCGACCCTTGTACAAAGTCATCGAGGATTTCGCTCGGCCGAATTCATCCTTTTGGGCATCCCAAATCTCGAGGGCTTGGTCCTCCCCCACGAACTTATCGTAGACCCTAAAGTTGGCCACCTTATCAATGTTCCCGCCACCGATCTGGATGGGGACGGAGGTGGCCTCTTCTGTGCCGTAGTATTGAAGTCCTGCCAAACTTACAGCTCCAGTAGATGATACAAGTCGTGTCATCAACATAAGTATATACTTGTAAGGTGCCGGATTCGATGTTATATCATAATAAGATGAACCGTCATCTTGGGGAGATTCTCCTGTAAACGCCTGGATTAAGGTCCAACTCCCAGCTGAGCCATTGTCACTCCCATAAAAGGCGAAATCTTCCGGGGCTTGTGCTTCCTGGCCAGAACGTGCTAGTAAGTGAACCTTTGAAATTTTTAATTTATGTGGAAATTTCAATTGTATCCATTCCCCCTTTACATTTATACCCGTCGGGTCAAAATTTGCAACGGAATTTGTTCCGTACGAGGAGTTGTTTCCATTATAATGGTGATCAGATGTTCCATTCGTATTACAGTGCCAAAATGTAGAAGCATCTCCATCAAATAAATATCCTTTTTGTTCTGCCTGATAACCAGCAAAAGACGTACTAGTATGAGAGCTGCTTACCTCTAACGCGTACCCCCTTTGGGCCGGGCCAGTCATCGCCACATGCGGATACTTGAGAACGTTGGTGGGATCGGGAAGGCGGACCAGGTCATTCGCGAAGTGTCCATAGTACCTGAGTTTTCTAATTGATACTACACTACTATTGTCTACCTTAGTAACTACGATAGCTAAATATTTGTACGCATTTGTATTGTCGAGAACATATTGCGTTATTTCGGAGTTTGATGGTGTTTCTCCCGTAAATGATTTTATGGAGTACCAATCTAAATCGTTAGTACTTCCCATAATAGTGAAATCTTTAGGACGTTGTTGGTCTGAGCGGCCTTGAATACCTACCGTTGATGCTATAAACTTCTTAGGAAACTTTAATTTTAGCCATGATCCACTTACTCCACCTAAACTCTTAAAACCTATGTACGTAGAATTACCTGTCACCGCCGACATACGATCTTCTAGATCTTGATCGTACGGATGCCAAAAGTTGTCGGTGTCATCAAACGCTCTCCAAGCTGTATAATCAGTGCTGGAATTTTGACCCCATTCCGATGACGCAGTCGCGTGGTATCTACCATAACCTCTGGCATCAATCGTTAAAGCGGGTGGGTACTCCCCGAAGGTATCTTCGGCTCGGTCCTCGGCCACCTTACGTCCATCGAGGTAGGTTACCTTGGAGCCACCTTCACCTTGGTACGCATACGTCAGGTTGTGCCACGTGTTCGATTGAAGATTGAAATTAGGGACGTGAGTGGGATATCCATATTTATCGCGATGATAAAAATAGATAGCACCTGCGTTTGTCCCTATATCATCGTCATTCATCGCCGAGATAATAGCATATTTTCCATCTTGTGAGAGAGCTACCGATGTTCCAAAATAATCATCATCGGAAACCGTTTTGATATGCGGATTTATAATATGTGTTATTAAGTTCCAATTACTACCCGAACGATTATACATGTAAACAGCTCCCACTTGATCCTCGGCGACAGCATCTGCGGATGACGCACTGACCACGAGATGTGTCCCATCATAGGATATATGTACCCCAATTCCATAATATTCAGCACCGGGGTCGCCGTTGAGGCTATGTGTAGATGGCTTTGTGAGTTTTTGTTCACCCCCCCATGTGTTTGTACCAGATCTTGTGTACACATAAGCAGCACCATCGTTACCACTATTTTTCCATCCACTCCCGGTTACTACATATGAACCATCGTTTGAGATAGAAGTACTATTTCCAAATTTATCATTCGAGGCTCCATCGGATGCCAGAATTATATATTCGTCATCCCACGCTTCGTTATTATTGTAATAGACGTACATAGCACCACGATTTGAAGCATCACCTCGTGCACCTACGACAATGTAATTCCCGTCCGCTGAAATATTACATGAAGTTCCATATTCATCGTTAGAAGCACCATTCGAAGCGGTAAGTTTTTTTGTCCAATCCCATGTAGTTCCATTTTGTTTAAAAATAGCGACTGCACCCCGCACACTATTATCACGATACGAACTCATTAGAACCCATGTTCCATCCCCAGAAATACTTACATCAAAACCCCATTGATCATCCGCTTGTTCGCTTGGTACAGTCAGTCTTGTTTCTGTGTTAGGTTCCTGATTCCACTGATTTCCATTTCGTTTAAAAATATACGCAGCACCATATTGATTGGGGCTATTATCTTGGAGGTACGCGCCAACTACGATATAATTACCATCTTTTGATATAGCGACGGAGTTACCAAATCGATCACCCGCAGCTTGGTTACCGGCTTCTAATTTTTGTACTTCCACCCAAACATTGCTCGCATTTTTCATGAATACATACGCAGAACCTGTATCGCCTCCCACATCATCATCATCTGGGGAACCGAATACTGCTACGGAACCGTCTCCAGATATAGCGACACCTTTTTTGTTACTGTGTCCAATTATATCACCCGCTGCTACGTCCCTAGATTGAACCTTTTGGTGATGTTCATATGTATTACTTAAAAGTTGAAATGCGTCGGAACCTATATGATCTAACTTTTCCTCTGTACCTAACGAGAAGATACAAGAGTTGGAAACGTTGGCCTCCAGGTTCGAAGAATTGAACCACATAGAGATCGAGTGAGGGGCATCACCCGAAAGGAACGTATTGGCCTCGAGGGTCACATTGGAGGTGAGGGCACCCGAAAGTTCCCAGTATTTCTCGGCACTCACATAGGTCGTATGGGTATTGGAAACGGTTGGACCCACGACACGGTTCGTGAAGGTGTCACCTAAGCTCCCATCGACGTACACTTGGGCCCCAGTCGTTTGGGGTGTGTTCATTATGGAGGTGAAGGTGGTATCCACGGAGGTGTCACCTAAGAAGGGTGGATCTTCTTCGTAGCCGTAGAGTTCCCATTCGCTAAGTGCTGCACGGTCCCTATGAGTAGAATCATCTCCAGCTGTCACTGTAAGCCATATCATTCGATAATATGAGTAATACTCGGCAGAGTTGATACTTATACGTGTAAATGAACCATCCGGGTACGAAACTTGACCAAATGACGCAACGTTAGACCAACTAGATCCATTATTCGATCCTAATAGAACACCTTGTTCGGGCATACGCGAATCTCCGTAGGTGGCTGGTGTAGCTAAATTCATATGATCGACTTTAATCTTTCTTGGTAACGAAACCTGTACCCAATCTCCGTTATACGTTTGATCCGCTACAGTAACACCCGCCAAATCAACTCCGGTGTTATATGTTCCTGTAGATTCCGAATATCTGTCACCTCCTTGAGTAGTACTAATTTGCCATTCGTTACTTTGTGACCCATCAAAAATTTTCCAGGGTTCGTGATTGCGATTTTCATGGGTAGAATTAGCTGTCACAGTATACCCCGCTTGAACATATGTATTGGTCGTATCGTTACGGTCAAACTTCCCACTCTCAAAAGAAATCTCCGGATACTTTTTCAAGGGCACCGCCTTTGGCAACCTCCCATGAGGCCCATGTTGGTCCATGACAGTTTCACCACCGGTCGTGGGTTGTTGCGCCATAGCCACCTTCCCTCCATCGATCGAGAAGGATTCCGTGAAGAGATCTAGGGTTTTTAGAGTGATTGAGGATCCAAATGAAAACTTATACTTTTTGTAGGGTTGGGTGGCATTCACTAGTACAGTTTCAGCTATAGTGGCACCGCTAACCAAAGTTGTCCATGTTAGTCCATCTGTGTGAGACGCTTCAACTGTGACAGTACCCGATAAAGTATCCGCCATCATCTTCAAGTACCTCAAAGTTGTTTTGTAGGGGAGATTGACAGTTACATTCTCACCTGTCCATGTTGTAGTATCATCTTTATCAAATAACTTGTATGCATCTACACCGGGAGACTCAATTGTATAGGTTCCATGACCAGTCACAACAGTGGAGGCCCCGGTTAAGGCTTCGGGGGGCTGCACGGATACAACCGCCAATTTATTGGAAAAGAGGCCTGCAGAATCGAAGAATTTTCCAGTGGTCTTATCGTAGGTTACCAAATTAGATGCTACAGTCGCCATGGGAAGACCAGTTACTGATAAGTGACCGTTATCAAATGTGAGAGATTCACCAAATAATTTCAAATTAGCGATGGCAAGGTTGGAACTGTTCCCAGATACTTTTGTTGTCACCATACCATATTTTTTGTATGCACTCGTTGCATTTACAGCAATTTGTTGAGAACTTGTATTGGTGGGAACCACATTTTCCCAATTTTTTACTTCTGTCCAAGTAACACTATCATTTGTGGCATACAAGTTGGCAGATCCTGGATATGAAGCAATTGTACGAGGTGTAACTTCTATGTGCCTGAGGGTCATCTCATTTGGTACTTCAATTGTGAGCCATTCACCAAGTTCTGTAGATGATGCGAGTTGTGTGCTCCCCCCGTTATAGACATTCGAGGCTCCCATATAGGATGGTGGAGTTTCCCAATAAGAAGATGTAGTCTCATTGAAAGCTTGCCAGGCATATACATCTGTAGCAGAACTTGACGCCGCAGATACATATGTTCCATGATCAGTAATTACCGTAGTATCCGAAGACATCGCTGAAGGAGGATGGGGAGAAACCACAGTAAGTTTATTGGAAAATAGACCACCAGAGTCAAAAAGTTGTCCTGTGTTCTTGTCATAGGTTACCAAATTTGAAGCGATATCGGTGACTGGGAGAGTCATATGAAGCGCCCCAACATTTGCCGAACCATGTACATCTAAGGCATATGCGGGAACTGTGGTACCCACACCTATATTTGATGTCGCTATCATCTTTATAGCCTTCGGTGTAGCATTAGTAAAATCTAAATACCCACTTGGTGCTGCTGATGAGAAGGACATAGTTATTATAGTAAGAGTTTATTTTCTTACAAAGTGGGATACAGTTTGTAAGAAGTTTGATTTGAGGGTCAGTCGCAAAGCGACTGGAACAAGTCCTACGGACTTGGGACTCGGGTGATTAGCCACAATGGTACGTGCACCCCACGAAGGCCGCTATATGCACTGCGTTGGCTTCATCTGTTTGGGCACCTGAAGCGTCTAAGAAACGCCTCTCATATGGTGCCTCGGTCGCACCCGTCTTGTCCTCAAATTGGAGCTGACCGTTTTCATCGAGGACATTTTCACCTCTTTGAATTTGGTAATAGGTTGTGATTTCAGCTTCTGAGTATGTGTTTTGAACATCTGTAGTCAAATTAGACCACTCGCTGAAGCTCACGAATTTCGTATAGTCCACGATCTCCGTGAACGTATTGCTTTGGTATGTATTTTGAATGTTTGATTCTAAATTGGACCATTCAGCCGTGGATATGAGGTTAGATCCATCTGTATAGTCCATGATGGTGGTCACCTCTCTTGGTGTGTATCCCGATTGACCCGAGTAGTCTGATGACACTAAAGTATTGGAATATTGGGTCTCTGTATTAGATGAGCGATCGTATTCCACAAGTTGGTTCCAGGCATCCTCTGTAATTATTCGGGTACCAGTCTCTTCACGTTTAATAGTTTGAACGGCGACGTTGGACCCCGTAAAGTCACAATCCATGGTGATCTTGGCTACTGAATAGTTCGCGAGGAACTCACTGTCCTGCTTCTGACCGTAGCCTGCAACATTGGAGGTCGTGATGTAGTCGCCCGACTCCAGGGGTCCATTGGTATCTACCACCCAAATGGCACCCTCACCCACGGAGTTCACTATGGCACGGTTATCACCTAGGGTTTTGGGAATAGTCGAAATGACTCCACCATTGGTTGTCTCCACACGAAACGTCGTGTTAGCCTCTTCTATAGAGGAAACAACTCCAAAACATGCTTTGTCTTGAGCCACATTTGAAAGGGACACAATGGGAAGGGATTCGTCTATAGTGATCGCACTTTTACCGATAGCCAATCCATTCAATTTCACAAATTGATTCTTTTTGGCCGAAACGATGAGACCCTTTTCCATAGGCTCATCTGGGATACACTTGTGTTGTCCCGTGAAGGAAGTCACCAAGGAACCGTCAGAACGGATTTGGCCACGGACATCTAATGTATATGTAGGAGCCTCCCCATCCCCCAAGCCGATCCCGACCCGAGTCTTCGAGAAGTTCACCATGTGGTGGCCCTCGTCGCACCGACCCATATCGTAGAGGGTCTTGACCTCTTCGGCAGTGAGGGCCGTGTCGTAGAGTTTGATGGATGACATTTTACCGTTAAACCCCTGATTTGATGTATTTTTATACGTTCCTATTGTTATCTCAGAATCTTCGGGAACTAGTCCACCTAAATTTGTGCCACCGTTTGTGTTGGTACCTTTTACACCATCTACATAGATACTCATATTGTAGTGTCCACCACCCGGATACGTCAGCACTGCGTGATACCAGATGCCCAAATTTATTCCTCCACTTGGAGAAACAGACATACCATTACCAAAGAATTGCCCGAGAACTTGATTATTTGTTGTGTCGATTGTCATGAGAAAGGATTCTTGGTTAGACTGTGCTCCCCATCCAACTAGGGTATTATCGACACCACCTGTTAAAGAGGAAGCATTAAACCATAAACTCACACTGAATGGTCTATCACCTCCTACACCAGTGGCTCCACCGATAGATACACCCGAAGTTGTCGCACCGTTAAATGTGAGTACTTTTTCTGTAGCATCGTACCCGGCACCCGCAGTAAATACCCCATCCAACCCCCTCCCACTCGTATCCCGCACAGCCCCCTCGAACGTGGGATTGGTCGAGGTATTGTATTCCACCACGAGCCTGTCCCGCCTAGGTGTATCGTCCGCGTCGAGAGCCGGCCCAATTCGGGGAACTGTGAGGTTCTTGGTGAGGGTCAGTTGGCCATCGTGGAGGACGGATTGACCCTGCCGTCGAACAATACCGGAAAATTCCATATTTGAAAGGGTGGGATATCCATATTGAGCGGGTGCTTGTGTGATGATAATTGCGTAATATTTGTAGTATGTATCATTGGCGAAATGAAATGTTTTACTCTCACCAACACCACCAACTTGCCATACCAAATTACTTTGTTCGGTCAACTTTGTCCATCCACCATCAAACTCATTTGCAGCAGCTATGATAAACCCCGTTGTAGATTGTCCAGCACTTCTAACACGCATGCGTATGATATCATTTATTTTGATAGGTTTTGGGGACTCTAAGACTGTCCAGTCACCCGATATACCACCTATCGAATTACCACCAGTATACTCGCCATTGGTACCCTTAAAATAACTATAGTTACCATTAATAGGGTCATTAATGTCTCGTTCACCGTGATACGTAACGCCAAAGGTGTCTTGGTTGTCGTCAAAAATATACCAAGAATCACCCCTATACTGTCCAGTACTTTCATTTCCACTTCTATAAACCACAAATTCACCGTATCCTTCTATGTGTGTGTTATAACCGACTAATGGTTTTGGTGGCCATCGGGGTTCAAATGTAGGGGCTGGTTCATCCGCCACCGCCAACCTTCCTTGAGGTTCCGTGGTCCCTATACCGAGGCGACCTTTGTGGAGGGTCATCGAGGATTTCGCCCGGCCGAACTCGTCCTTTTGGGCATCCCAAATCTCGAGGGCTTGGTCCTCCCCCACAAACTTGTCGTAGACCCTAAAGTTCGCCACCTTGTCGATGTTCCCGCCACCGATCTGGATGGGGACGCTGTCGACACCTGTGCCGTAGAATTCGAGTTCACCTATACGGATGTTATTTTGGTTTGTATTAACCTGTGTAACAACTATTCCAAGGTATTTATATGCTGTAGTATCAGTAACATCATGAGAATTACCACCTGTGGATGGTGTTTCATTCGAAACATCCTTTAATTCAGACCATGATGAACCCGTCACCGAACCGTATATTTTGTAAGATTTAGGAGCTTCATCTGTTCCATAAGAGACACCTAGATCAGCGTAGAGAGTAAATTTAGTAACTTTAATTTTGTGAGGTAATTCGAGTTTTACCCATTCACCATAGGCCGTACCAGTTCCCAATTGATGTGTTGTGCCAGTATAAGAGTTTGCGGGACTAGTTCCATCATAGTATGTGCCATCTTGAGATGCCCACCCATTTCCAGCTGCTTTAACACCGTCAAACATTCTCCACACATCCAAGTTGTATTGACTTTGGTCACTACTCGCACTCGCCACATACCCCCTCTGAGCTGGACCAGTCATCGCCACATGCGGATACTTGAGGACATTCGTGGGATCGGGAAGGCGGACCAGGTCATTCTCGCGGTGGCCGTAGAGTTTTAATGTTCTAAGTGATAATTGACCATTGGTATTATTTGGCTGAATTTTATTTACGACGAGTCCTAAATATTTATATCCTCGATCTTGGACACCAGCCGAATAAAATGATGTATCAGCAGATTCACTAGGAACAGCACCCGTTTCACTGAGGATTTCTACCCAATTCACATCATCATTAGAACCAAACACTTTAAACTCTCGCGGCGTCGATCGAGTTTCACCAGCACGGGCTCGTATCATTATAGACGAAAGAACCAATTTGTAAGGTAATTCTAGTTTCGCGTATTCACCTTGATATGTACCTGTCAGATTTGGTATTCCCGGACCACCGTCTCTCACATCACCGGATGACACTTCGAACGACGATACCCCGCCACCACCAATAGCAAACGGTGTAGTCCAACCATATTGATCCCCAGTAGAAGTTTCATCAAATCCCCACATGTGCCAAGCGACACCATCATGAGCACGACTAAAACTCGCCACATACCCACCCTGTGAGTACCCCGCCATCACGAAAGGTGGGTACTTCCCGAAGGTATCTTCGGCTTGGTCTTCGGCCACCTTACGTCCATCGAGGTAGGTTACTCGGGAGCCACCTTCACCTTGGTACGCGTAGGTTAGGTTGTGCCACGTGTTCGATTGGAGATCGAGGTTGACGGAATCCAACTTCTCTTCAGTCGCCAGTGAAAAGATACAAGAATTAGAAACATTCGCCTCCAAATTAGAAGAATTGAACCACATGGAGACCGCATGGGGTTGGTCACCCTCCAAGAAGGTATTGGCCTCTACGGTAATATTGGAGGTAAGTTGACCATTCATTTCCCAATACTTATTGGTATTGTCATGGACCGCTGCAGTTCCGACGGGGGTAGGACCCGTAACTTGATTGGTAAAGTCCGCGGACAACTTGGCATCCACATAGACATTGGCCCCAGTAGTTTGGGGTGTGTTCATGATGGAGGTGAAGGTGGTATCCACGGAGGTGTCGCCTAGGGGTTGGTCCTCTTCGTAGCCGTAGTATTCAAGTTCTTCTACTGCAGCAACCAAGAATTCACGATTAGAAGATTTTACATGTAATACGAAATAATCATAATACGCTGTTGAATTTGTGTGAAATATAACTGTTTCAGAAACGGATGCATCGAATGAACCGAGTGACTGCCAGATTGAATCATTTATACTCGCATAAATGACTACATTTTTATTATATTCTTGACCCTGACTTGCAAATCTTTGTTTTAATACAACATGATCAAGTTTAATCTTTTTGGGTAATTTTAGTTTAATCCAAGATCCATTTCGTTCCCCAAGTGGAGCTCCAGTGAAAGTATCAACATTTGTAGCCAAATATTCACCGCTTGTTAGAGAAGTAGAATAAGTAGCCGGACTTTCACTTGAAACCCAACCTTCTGAGCTACCATCATGACCGGCTATGAAGATACCATTAAACGCTTCCCACGCTGGATAAGTACCATCGCTATAAGTACTACTCGCACTCACCGTATACCCCGCTTGCACGTAGGTATTCGTAGAGTCATTAGAGTCAAACTTCCCACTCTCGAAGACAATCTCCGGATACTTTTTGAGGGGTGCAACCCCCCGCCCATGAGGCCCCGCGTGTTCCACGAGAACATCCGAATTCATTTTAATTTTAGCATTTTGGCCGATTAGATTGATATCTCCAGCGATATCTAGGGCTGAACTGGGATTTTCCACCCCAATTCCAATTTTCCCTGTACTTCCCTTAATAACCATGTGTTTTGTAGCATCACCGACACTCGAAAAAACAATATCACCCTTTGAGTCGTGAGCGAGACCCGACCCCGACTCAAAGGTCAGCGCCTGAGAATCTGCTTTGATCCTCGCAAATGCATTACTCGTGTTAGTGCTTCTGGCGAGATTCGATTGAAGTTCGATAGTAGCAGCATTCTCAGAAAATACTTCAAGTGTTGGGACGTCTGATGTTTTCTTGGTAGTCTTACCGATGACCATATCCTTCGTCGCCACCATACCACTCGCACGTAAAGTGGCATTTTCAACATCTAAAACACCATCTGGTACCGACTGGATGGGCATAGTTAATATAGAAGGAGGTTTTTTCTTGCAAAGTGGGTCACACTTTGGAGGAAATTTGTTTAAGCTTCAGATTCGTCCCATGATTGAGTGGTTAGCCACAATGGTATGTGCATCCCACGAAGGCTGCAATATGGACTGTGTTTGCTTCATCTGTTTGGGCACCGTCAGCTGTGAGATATCTCACCTTGTAAGCTTTTTCTGTTTCGGTTGGGTGATCCTCCCATTGAATCTGTCCATGTTCGTCTAAAACATTTTCATCTTCTTCATCTTTTTTAATAATTTGTATAGACTGAGTCGCTGGGTTGAAATCACAATCCATGGTGATTTTGGCGACTGTATAGTTCGCGAGGAACTCGCTCTCCTGTTTTTGACCGTAGCCGGTGACATTAGACGTGGTAATATAGTCACCTGATTCAAGGGACCCGTTGGTATTCACGACCCATATGGCACCTTCACCGACGGAGTTGATGTAGACACGAGTATCACCCTTTTCTTTTTCGAAATTAGTACCAAACGCACCGTACTGCTCGGTTCTATTTTCTGGGTCTTCAGAGGCTGAGATAACACCGAAACACTTCTTATCCGTCACGGCGTTCGAGAGGGAGACGATCGGAAGTGATTCGTTCACGGTAATAGCATTCGAACCAGCTTCGATACCGTCGGACATCTTAATATATTTATTTTGATCCGAAGAAACGATGAGACCTTCTAGGTGACCCGCTTGAGAGAAGGGAACATCCTTGATGAAGGTCCTGTGTTGTCCGGTGAAATTCATTTGAACGTTAGGATCATTCGGATCCACCCACCCTTTAGCCTGCCCATTATACACGAATCTAAAATGATCATTGTTGCTATTAAATAAGTGCCAATGGTTGGAATTATCTGTATTTGTCCATCTCATACCGTGCGTCGCTGCATAGTCAACGGGTCTGTTTCCCTGATTTAGTTCAACGTATCCTTGTGGAAACAAATGGATATCCCCCCTAACATCCAAAGCCGCCCTCGGTTCCGAAGTCCCAATCCCCAAACGCCCCGCCTTTAGGGTCATGGACAAGTCCCCGTGTCCAAAGTCCTCTTTCTGGTAGGCATAGAGTTGGTAGATCTCGTCGGAGGTCAGGGGCCGGTTGAAGAGGCGGAAGTTCGCGATGGAACCTGTAAGTGGGGTTGTACCCGAAGGATCCGCACCAATCGTGAGCCCTGTACCTTGTAAATCAAGCGTACTATTACTATTATTTGAGGCGTGGAGTTTTAATGTCTGTTTAACATTATTTAGATAGATATCTTGAGATCCGGTAGCCGTCGTACCCGGTCCTTTATGGACAATTGCTAAATGATACCATACACCCGGGATAACCGCAGTGGATGAAGTTTGTACTTCGGAATACCAATAATCTAGATAAACAAAACCCTGGTGGTGACCAACGGTTATTGATTGCCGCGAAGTGTTCGTCGGACCCTGATCTCCAATCACGAAGAAGCGATTTGTAGATGTATCATTCATTCTAAACCAAAGTGAAATTGTTGGTGTAATCCCTGTACCAGTTCCTAAACCATGTGTCCCCGTAATTTTACCATCCGCAGATCCATCAAAAACGAATGCCTTATATGTAGAATCAAACGTGACACCAGTTCCGGCTGTCCCATCTTGGTCCCCACCCGCCTTATCCACGACCCCACCGAGACCAACGAAATCCGAGGTTTGTGTATAGTCTTGTCCATCATAGTAGACCTCCAACCAATCCGTGTTGGGAACGTTAGGGTACGACTTTACGGTCACATCAGTTCCGTGAGCGTCGGGGTCGTATTCGGGGACGCCGTAGTATTCAAGATTTTTTAGGGTAAGGCCTGAAGTTCCTGTAGGAGTCTGTGTTGCCGTAACGACAAATGCCAAATACTTATATCCTTTAGTGGCTTCTGCCGTTAGGGTTTGTCCTTCGGGATTAGAAGTCTGACCAGTAAATATTTTGATAGTATCCCAGTCTATGTCGTCGTTAGAACCTAAAATTCTAAAATCTTTTGGAGCTTGATGATAATTCACACTCGCACCGTCTCGTTGTTGGTAGAAAAAGTGAGAAAGAACGATTTTATGCGGTAATTCCAGTTTGAGCCATTCGGATTCTATTTCCGCGATACTTGTTCCCGCATAGCCACCCGCACCATAACTCGTGATATCTTTATTATATCCCGACGTATCAAATGTTTGATCCCATAAGTTTACTGTTGAAGTATGTGGTGGTCCCGAATGCCACCCATTGGCACTCCCACTAACGAATGGTCGAAATGGATCGTACCTATGAAAAAATGTGTTATCGTACGCATCCGTGGAAGCGGTCACCACGTATCCATCCTGTGAAGCCGAGTTCAAAGCCACCCTCGGATACTTAATAAGTTTCTTGGAGCGGTTAAACTCCGTGACGACGTTGGAATCTAATTTAATTGTAGCCGTATTAGAGACTTTTTGGAGATTCATGTTACCACTGAGTATGACATCTCCTGAAAAGCGTTGAACGTTTGTCGCAGCCATCTATTATTATATACATATACTTTTTTAGTACCCAAAGGTCACAAGTGATGTTTCATCATGATCAATCGAGACAACTCCACCTGTTGATGTTGGTGACATATATTCTACAAAAATGTGACAATTACCATTAACTGTCATGTTACCTGATGGAATAATGGAGACCACATTTGAATATGTGGTGACAGTACTACTCCATGGTACAGTGCTATCAGTTGTACCAAATATACTTAAACTTCCTACTGTAATTATATTACTCGTTCCCGATACAAATGTTCCTGCGCTCGTCCCACCATTGACGTCGAGTAACATTGTACTCACATGTTCATCTTTATCAACGAGAGTGGCTGTAATTTTTGCATAGAAGACATTTGAGGTGAATACAACGTTTGTCGTTGGAGCTGCTCCCGATGGCATGACGTTAGAGAAACTGTATGTCTTTTTAGTGACACCACCCATGTTTGTAACGAGGCCATTATCAACATATAATTGCTTTCCCACATGTACATTACCAGCTACACCTAGACCACCCCTCGTCGCACCCAATGTGTTACCAATTGTGAGTGCTCCAGTTTCAAAATCTGTAGATTCTGTATTGTTTAGAATTTCGATGGTGTTTGAGGTTGTATTACCGAAATCGGTAACTTGCTGTAGATTTCGTATAGCTGTACCAGTAATTCTGAAACCCTCGACAGTTAATTTATTCCCCACAGAGACATTTCCTGCTACGGTAACATCCCTTCCAACAGCAACATTCGCGTCCGATACAAAACCTGTGGTTGGGTGTGTAGATGTGATGGTATCAGTCGTTGAATCATTTACATCGGTGACATGATCGAGACCGTAAGAACCTACGATTGCGACATTACCTAAATTCAACGTACCCGCGATTGTGGCGTTGGAAGATACAACAAATCCGGTGTCTTCATTTATAAAATTAACTGTATCCGCGGTGGTATTACTTTCTGTAGTTACGTGCTGAAGACCATATGAGGGTACTACAGTAATTGTACCTAATGTCATTTTATTTGCATGCACGTTACCACGAACGGTCAATACATTGGAACCCAATTCTTGAACAGAAAGGTTAGAACCAACATCGAGTGTATTTATTGGTGATGTGTTTGCGATACCCACATTAGAGGTAGTGACAAAACCGGTGGTTACATTGGTAAATTGAGGAGTTAAAGTTGTCACATTTCCATTTGTAACAACCTCTTCCAAGTTGGAGGCCAAGTTTGAAAGGAAAGAGCCATCACCAATGAAGCGAGCTGCTACCACATTACCAGTGGCCACGAGACCTACATCAGTATTTTCGAGTAAAAGAGTATTCGAAGTGACATTTCCATTTGTAACGACTTCTTCCAAGTTGGAGGCCAAGTTTGAAAGGAAGGAGCCATCACCGATGAAGCGAGCTGCTACCACATTACCGGTGGCCACGAGACCTGTATCAGTATTTTCGAGTAAAAGTGTATTCGAAGTGACATTTCCATTTGTAACGACTTCTTCCAAGTTAGAGGCCAAGTTTGAAAGGAATGAGCCATCACCGATGAAGCGAGCAGCCTCCACATTACCAGTGGCCACGAGACCTGTATCTGCATTTGTAAGTAAAAGTGTGTTTGATGTAGTGTTACTATGATCAGATATAACTTGAAGATTTACGTTTGAGAGGAGACCACCATCTCCTAAATATTTAAAAGCTTGAATTGTTTCTGAAACTGTTAGATTATTTTGAACAAGTAAGTTACCCAAAATTTCTACGGTGATTATATTTGAGTCATCGAAAATGTGGTTATCGGTTACAGTGTTTTGTGTGTAACCAATTGTAAATGTGTGATCATGGGGATCGTTATCACCTTGAGCTTCACCGTGATGTATAAGTGCTACATTCTTACCGGGGTGTTGCATAATTATACCAATATCAAGTTCATGTGAAACATTATTGTTTGCGATACCGATAACACGATCATTGATGACTAAACTATTGGATTCTACCGTGTATGAATTTCCGACTGTCACAATATTTCCGAGAACTTCTAGGTCAGATGAAATAACTATAGTACCATTTGCACGACCAATGAGTGAATCTTCTAGAAAATTCCCAGCTCCAACGATAGGAATTTTATTTTCTGTAAGTCCATCTATGGAAATATCACCACCAACTTTAATGTTAGATGTAGTCACGATACCTGTCGTCGCATTTTCAAATAGCACTGTACCCGAGGTGGCGTTACCATTTGTGATAATTTCTTCAAGATTAGAGGCAAGATTGGAGAGGAATGAGCCATCACCAATGAAACGAGATGCCTGAATGTTACCCGTGGCCACGAGGCCTGTATCTGGGTTTTCAAATAGCACTGTACCCGAGGTGACGTTACCATTTGTGATAATTTCTTCGAGATTAGAGGCAAGATTGGAGAGGAAAGAGCCATCACCAATGAAACGAGATGCCTGAATGTTACCTGTGGCCACGAGGCCTGTATCTGGATTTTCAAACAGCACTGTACCTGAGGTGACGTTACCATTATATACAATTTGTTCCAAGTTGGAAGCGATATTGGAGAGGAAGGAACCATCACCGATGAAGCGAGCCGCATGTACATTATTTGTCACACCCAAACCACCAGCAATTTTTACTGCACCAGTTGATACAGATGTAGAATCGGTCGTATCTGTGACATCGAGGTTATCAACGGTTCCAAAGTTTGCACTTTGTGCATACAATTTTTTGGAAATACCTACACCACCAGCAACCCTAAGAGAACCTGTAGATGTTGAAGAGGAATCGGTCGCGTCCCAAATTTTCGCGAGACCACCAACATTCAGGTTTGACGCACCAGCTATACCACCAGCAACCATAAGTGCACCAACTTCTGGATATATATCGGTAGTAGCTAGGTTATTCTCTATTGCAACATAACCATTCGAACGGAGACGTGTATCATTTAATAAACCCAATTCATTCTGTGACAGTCTCATTAAAGGCAATGCCCCCATTGGTGTTCCATCTTTTATGACAGAGAATTCGATGGCACCTTTTTCATCACCATCAGTTATCATATTTGTTGCACCCGCTATTCTAGCAAAATCAATTTTCTCACCGGCGATATTCCTACCGGTGAATAAAATTTGTCCAAGATGATCGAGGTGATCGGCGTCGTTTCGGTCTCTATCTAAAGTAATGGTGGGACCATGTGATGTATATTGATTATCAAAATCTGATGTATCTCTTACTATAATGTTACCTCCATCTACAAACAGATTTGATTGAGTACTTATACCACCAGCAACCCTGAGAGCACCCGTAGAATTGGAGGTTGCATCTACCGTATCCGTGATAATCACCTCTTCGAATGTGGCGGTTTGAGCACTCACATTACCTACAATAGTTGCATCTTCGGACACTCTCAAATTTGAATTAGCAAACACACCACCGGTGACTGTTAAATTATTGGATACATAGGCATTCTCAACAACTGATAAATCGGATTCAGCTGTGATTATTTTATTAACGGATAAGTTACTGTCTATGTATGTGTTACCAGATACGAAGAGTACATTTGATCCAAACTCATCTACATATAGATTCGAACCCACATCGAGTGTATGTGTGGGTGATGTATTCAATATACCGACATTTGACTCAGTTAATACTCGACCATACACATGGACATCTAGAGATTCTGATGTTTTTGGGACGATATAGGCACCGGAGGCACTACTATCGGTATATCCCAATACGAATTCATCTACACTCTCCCTATATCCGATGGCGACATTTGAACCATCGTGACCCATGATGATACCGGTATCCGACGAAACATTGTCTTTACCAATCTCCAATATGGCATCTTTGATGGTTGTATTTTCGGTATTAATATTTGTAATTGTTCCCATCACATGTAAATTTCCATCTATATGTGCATCACCCATAACTGTGAGAACATTTGAGTCATTTTCATCAACGTAAAACTTTGTACCTACATCGAGTGTATGTATAGGTGCTCCATTTGAAATACCCACGTTTGATGAGGTTGTGAAAGCAGTCACTGTATTATTAAATGACAAGGTTGTCGTTGTCACGTTACCATTTTTTGCCGCATCATCTAAATCCAATATGATTACATCTGCGGCGACGACACCGGAGTCTGAAATTTCTTTAGTCGTCGTGTTATACGTAAGCATAGTAACACTTCTATCATTGATATCTGTGAGTGTATTCAATGGGGATATATATATCGAACCGGTTTTGGATGCGTCAATGACTTCATCACTCGCGTTGAACACAATCGTGTTTTCCGCCTGGTCATCGGTACAATTCTTACCGAACCTAATTTTCGTGGAACGTTCCACGGTCGGTAAGTTCTTGACCATTTAATATAGAATGTCATTTTAATTTGCGTAAAGACAAGCGGCCATTCCATTCTGGACACGGAGGATATTGTAGTTCACTGCGTATATTGGGTCATTTATAGGTTGTGACTCACTCATGAGCTTAGCTGAAGTAAGACGACTGAAGTTAAGTGTACCAGTCGGTTGTAACGAACTTGTAGATAGACAGAAACAGTACAAGAAAAAATCGGGAGAAGTTACAAAATTTGTATGATAGTAACTCATGACATCTATGAAATGTGGCTTACCCCACTTAAAGTTACTTACATCAAAACCATTAATATTGAGTTTAACTTTATTACTTGGTGAGGTTAGGGCTCCATTAGTTGTAGTGTCAGAGGATGCCAAGTATTTAACTGGGTGATTAAAGAATAAATCTTGAACATTTGTACCCGATGCAATGGTTTTTTGTACTTGTGTTATGAGAAGGTCGTGAGTTCGTGAAGCGATTTGACCCCGTTCTTCATTGTCTAAATAATAATAGTTCGCGTGGCACTCTATATTATAATTAGAAGCTGCGGTAGCCCAATGAATACGTATTTCCACATTGTGATAGTTTAAAGCAACCAATGGTAAAGCGCATTGTGGCCCTTCACAAAAGAAGAAGCGTAAAGGGTAAAAATAGGACCTCGCACTCACACCTGGGTGAGTACCATTCGCAGAACGTGAGACATTTTGTGCAAATGTATCTATGGCAATCTTTTCGGTAAAGATACTATCTTGGGTGTCTATGAGAGACCCACCAATGTATAACTCTACTTTATCAATGATAGTATCCCACCGCTGCACATCAAGGGCTTTTGTGGTATCATCTAGTGTAAAATAGACGTAACTGAGAAGATCACCAGATCGTTCAAATTGAACGCTAGACATTGAATTGTTTTTCACCGCTCCGTGGATTGTCTGTTTTTCAACGGATTGTGAAAAATTAGCATGTCGCTTGAAGGTTGAACTAAAGAACGAGATTTCAGGGTCACCCACGATATATTCATCCTGGGAACCAATAGCGATCAATTGAACAATACCAGCAGACATGGTATACTACTTTAAGTTAAGAAAATTACATATTAGGTTTTCTACACACGAAACGAAGAACTAAAAAATTGTCACCAGAACCGGCGGGAATAGTGGAACCATCTTGATTTCGGATGGTCACAGTGAGACGATCTAAACGACGAATAGGATCAATGTACTGTGTAGCGATCTGGTAGTTATCCTTAAATGAGACAGTTGTCGCACCATCAGAGAGAATACTCGCGAAAGATCCGCGAATCATACTCATAGAGGCTTGACCTTCATACTCATTAGAGGCTCGATCGGAAAATATGGAATCGAGTTCTTTTATGGAGACATAGCAGTGTTCTGTCGCAGCAGTCGTACTTATACGAGCAGCGAGAAGCCTGGCCTGAACAATATTTTTAAGCGGCTGTTGCAAATAGCATGTAAATGTATTCGCACTACTTTGTCCAATAGAATCGATTGTCACAGTGTGATATTCGTAGTTAAGATCAGGAATAGTCTCAGTCGGAGAAGTGATGAGAGCCATTTATAAGTAACTTAGATTAAAGATCCACCAATTCCCTCCGAAATTTCATAACCCGCGAGATCAGCAACGAGTTGTTGGGCGCCACAGAGACCACCGGGGGTGAGAGACTTGGTATAAGCGCTACCCTCTTTGCGACCAGGGGTGCACTCAACCTTGTTCTCAAGATCATGGATGGAACCCTCACGAACAGGGTTAATTTTGATTGGCCTGGGCTGGTACGACTCACCACGAGTCGCCATGAGGACAAAAATAATGGCCAGGAGCACAGATATGGAAGTGAGGGCGTTTCGGTTCGCCTTATTAAGGTTGAACATTTACTATGTACATATATTTTTTATAAAGCGCGTTAAAGATATTTTTTTAGTTTCCAATTAGAGAGTAGATGGACGAGGAAATCGTACTCGATCGCGGAAACACTAGTGTGATGAAACTTGATGCCGATGAGCAGGCTCTCATGGACGAGATTGAAATCTCTGTACCTCGTCCAAAGCCCGTTCCTCGACCAACTCATCATATGAGGCAGCCTCCCCCACAACAACATCAGGAGGCTATGGATGCTTTTGTAAATCCCAACAAGCAGACTGCTCCTCAAATGAATGATCCAAATGAGGAGATAGATTACGGTGAAGACTTTTATGATGACTCGGGTCCAGGTCCGTCTATGATGCAAGAGGAGGAGCAACCCTCTAAGGGATACACCTCAATCGATGAAGAGAAGGCCGATCTCATTAACAAACTCGGCCGACTGGAAAAGAAAGGTTTTACTGTCAATAAGAGACTGAACGCTTATTCCAATATAGATGAACTTAGGTCAGAGGTAAAGCGTATTACGTACAGTATAGATGTTGAGCAATCTATTCGTTTTTCGAGGCGTATGCTTATTGCTTGTGTGACCGGTCTGGAATTTCTTAACAAGAGGTACAACCCTTTTGAGATTCAACTTGAAGGTTGGTCTGAAAGTGTGATGGAGAATGCCGACGACTACGATGGAGTCTTCGAAGAGCTGTATGTGAAGTATCGCTCAAAGGTCAGTGTTGCTCCAGAGGTTAAGCTTATCATGATGCTCGGTGGATCCGCTATGATGTTCCATCTTACCAATTCTATGTTCAAATCGGTTATGCCCAATATGAATGATGTTATGAAGCAGAACCCCGACCTCATCAAGAATATGATGGCGGCGGTTCAAAATACAACCCGAGCCCCCGATGGGCCACCAACTGATGCGCCTGTAGGTGGTACAGGGCAATATGAGATGAAGGGCCCCGGTGTTGATATTTCCAGTCTCATGGGTGGTATTATGATGCCTCCCCCACCCCCTATGAACACCAACATGGTACAAGAGAGTATCACAGATGATGACGTCTCCGACATTATATCCATTTCAGGTGACTCCACTGGTGGTGAGCTCAGGGAGGTGAATGTTGATTCCTCTAAATCAAAGCGTACCAGGCGAAAGAAGAAGACTGAAATTAATCTCTAATTAATATATAAATGATAGCGTACTGTCCGCTAGAGGATTTAGATCCTCCTGTTCGACGGCAACAGAAGGTTGTCATCGAATCAAAGACTGAAGAAGTCATCGTCGGTCGTGAAGAAACTGAATTGAATTACGTCATCATGGGTTTCATTGCCGGTGTAGTTTTACTTGCCGTTAATGATGCCATCAGGGCGTAAATATGCTCATCTACTGTGGGGACTATTTCCCTCATAGTAAATTAGTTACCAAAAAGAATTCCACCTAGGCCATCCTTGATTTTGAGAATATTATAATTGAGTGCATATACATATAAAGATTGATCAGCTGGCCTTAAAGAACCCTTCTTAGCACCTCGTATTATAAGTTTAGAGTTGTCCAACCTACTGAAATTGCACGTTCCCGAAGGGTTGTATTCAGATGCATTCATACAGAAGTGATACGCGAAATACCTTGTATAGAAAAGTATGTTTCGTAACGAATCAAACTCTGAAATACCGTACATAGATTTATAGTAATTTTGAACGGTGTGGAGATGAAGTGGTTTCAAGTTTTCAAATAAGGCTGTGCCATTGAGATGTAAATCGACTGTGGAAAATGTGAAATAGTCATTTAAATGATCGGCACTCGAAGCATCAAATCCGAAAAATATAGATTTAACGGGATGATTGAATTGACTTAAATCACATACATTGTAGCCATCTGCGGTGTTGAGTGGAAATTCTATACGCTGCGTTTGTGTAATGACTAAATCCATGGGACGTTTGACAAGACTTTCACGTTCAGTTGTATCTAAAAATATGTAATTACCATACACATCTATACGCCTATCTTCCGGATTTGTTATAGTAGCAACAGTAGGTTCATCAAAGTTAATCTTTATCTCAACTTGATGATTTTGTAAGGCTACCAGGGGTAAGAAGGCTTTATGGTTACAAAAGAAGAACTGGAGAGGTAAAAACGAAGGATTCGCCGACGACGTCTTATTATTAAGTTCCCTGGATTTACTGTACGTATCGGGTAAGTAATTAGACCATATGTCTGCATAATAGTCGTAGTGTTGCGAATCCACTTTTTGGCCCCCTACATACAGGTCTATTGTGGATTTGTAAAATAGGTCCATAGTCTTGGAGGATCCCTCAAACCATACAGCGTTAATAATATCACCTAAAACGGGAATAGTAATGGTCGTATCTTTCGTATCAATAGTTTTCATAAACTTTGGAGCTTGTGAAAAATTTGTATGTCGCATGAACTTCATACGAAAAAACGAATGCCCTTCATCACTAGTCAGATAAACATCTTGAACCCCCTTGGAGACCAATTGTATTAATGCACCAGACATTTAATAATTAATCAGATTATAAAAATAGACACTTTCCCTGAGGAAAACTGGGTTTCTCTTCGACGTTTTTACCATTAATCTTAAACCCACCTTGTCTATACACTTTCATACGTTTGTAATACATGGCTGTAAATATCGACCAAGGATCATGGACGTCATATATATGTGGATCATTCTTCTTACCTTTTGTTTCTCTCATAATACGCCCTATACTCTGTGTAATGTCAGATTTGGGTGACGCGAGAATAACTGTATCGAGGGTTGGGATATCCAAACCTTCGTGGGCTTGACTGAAGGTTGCAAAAATAATCTTCTTTTTTGAAGACTCTTGAAGTTGTGCTTCTTTCATACCTCCCATATACAATCCTGAAGTTTTTGGAAAACATTGGTGAAGAAGTTCGCAGTGCTGACGACGATCACTCAAAACTAAAAGTTGTCTGGTACCAGCTGAAGCTTTTTTTACCAATTCAACGAGCATCTTATTTCTACGGCGATCTTCTACCACTTCTGTGATCATGTTGGGCATAGATATTTTCCCATTTCGCATAGAAGGGGGTGGATTCCTGTAATTTGCTGAATCGAATGTTATTGGGAACACCTGAACTTGTTCTTGATTTTTCCTCTCCACTGCAAAAAATGTGGGTCCCATGAACCAATGTAGAACCTTGGTGAGTCCATCCTTTCTCTCGGGTGTAGCTGAAAGTCCAAATATATGTCGAGGACAAAGTTTGAATAGACTTTGACTGAAAACTTTTGCACATATGTGGTGAGCCTCATCTACAATTACAGTTCCAATATTCTCAAAATCTGAAAAACTATACTCCTTGAGAGATAATGATTGAAGCATAGCTATCACGAAATCACAATCAACTTCCTTTTTATCCTGTTGCACTACACCTATGGTCGCTCCCGGGCAAAACTGTTGAATACGTTCTCTCCACTGATCAGCTAAAAATTGTTTATGAACTATAATCATTGTGCGATACCCCAACTTTGAAGCTATTGCCAAGGATACGGTGGTTTTTCCATACCCACATGGGAGCGAGAGAACTCCGTGACCCACTTTGATAGCAGCCGCAAAGGCTTCATTTTGGTGTGTTGCATCCCTGAGTTGTCCAACGAATTTACTCTTGATTCGTTTTGGTTCTGGTCTTTTATCTTCATCGGGATCCCCAAGTTTAGAAGTTCCATAGAATCTTGGAATGCAGACTCCCGTCTTAGTTGATTTAAAAACCTTAAAAGGCGGCGGAGGGAATCCATAATCTCCATTTACAACCGGTCTTACCGTTAATTCCTTTTTAATTTCCTGGAGAGGACCCGCATCCACGAGATAACCAGTTCTCGTCAAAGTTCTCATGATGTTACCTATTTAGTGGTGACAAACTTTAAACTCTTGAGTACCCATGAATATCCAGAGTAGTTCCCCACATTCCATGGACCTTTGAATTCAACTTCAATATCTGTTTCGTCACCTTTTATGAGAGACTGTATAGGTTTTCCCTGAACCTCACACATAACTCGTCTGTAACGAAAAGGAACTTTCACTGTGAGAATATTTCCATCGATGGGGTTATCTATATTTGTGTTTTGAAGTAGATGCCATTTATTTATATGCATTCGTTCTATAATTTCCGAGACTTTTGCGGGAATTATAAGACGGATATACTTTTTATCATTATAGTCATACATGGGTTCATGGACTTTTGCTATGAACTTCATCGATCTATATTACGATACAATAAAACTAAAACTATAAGTATCACGATAGTAAATATGATAACTTGAGAAAGTAGTAGAGGTTGGAGTGGCTGTCGTGTTTCAAATACTATATGACTTAGGGCCCTCGATACTTCGACAGATGCTTCTATACTCGAAAATGGTGTGTTTCTGGGTGACATCATACCACACATAGCGACTTTTGGACATTTTCCAAAGAAGGGTAGCTGTCCGTGAAGACTGAGAACACCCGATGACTGTGAGGTCTCCCATACTTCCCCATTCCATGTGGCACCCCAACCTATACGTACATCTACTGGTTCAGGTACATCAAGTTGCTTGAGTACTTCTGCCTTTAATACTTCAGGATTTGTTTTAGCAATTTCTTCGGTAATGTTGCATATGACACATGAAATTGTTTTTCCATCTGAAAGTACAACGGGTTGAAGTTTCCATTCAGTGTTTGCAGCAAATTCTAAATCAGATTTAATTTTAATTGGTTCATCATAATCAAGAAGAATATTGAGAGCACCGTAGGTACTTTCTCTCACCTTCTTATCAGCATCTGGACCCCAATTATCATCCAAAAAGTTGAGAGCTGGACTGTTATCTATACACAGAAATAACATTCCATCATTTATGACAGTTCCATTTGAAAACTTGGCGATGAAAGAATCATCACCATATTCAAGTTCATTTAGTTCAGTGTTGAAAATGAAGTTACCACCGACATTAAGAACAGCTTCTTCCATCGCGTCACACATAATTTTACCTGAAACTCGTTGTGTGTAACCCTTCGATAGTAAAACATAGTCTATATTCTTTACAAATTCATAAGCCGACATTACATCCCATGTGACACCATCCATGATGAGTGACCAATGTTCTATGGTGGGGTGATTACCGTCACCTACTGCATCTTTGAGTGATATACTTTTATACTTTTCGGGTTGTGCCAAAACTTTCGCATACAATGAAACAATTGTTCCATAATCGTCAATTTTGTATGTATTCTTTGATGGTTGAAACATGTCATCCCAATTGATACCCATTTCCGAAAACAATGACTGTGTATTTACAAACGCTTTATCAAATAGAATGCGATGTGCATGAAGATCTCTAATTTCTTCAGTTGGCTCCCACCAAGATCCACCAGCTGAAAGTTTTTTATCATAAATTGTTACTTCGTGATCACCTGACCTGAGTATTTCCCAAGCGAGAGACATACCTGTTGGTCCAGCCCCTACAATATGAACTTTCATTCTACTTTTAGGAAATATATATTTTATCATGGACTGCCGTGTAAAGTCCAGTTAGTATTATAGTTGCCCAAAGTTGAGGAGTCATGTATGACCTTCCCTGGTACATGGTGAAAAGTAATAATAAAGAGTGCATTGGTACGGTTTCTATACCGTATTTTACATAGAACCCGGATGTAGCTGCACCAGTTAGTATGAGAGCACTCACAAATGAAGACATAGAGGGTTTATACAGAAACCATGCTATGAACAAGAGCGCCACATAGGATATAAATATAGATCGTCTTCCAAGTTCTTTGATGCTATCCACAACCTCGAGTTTTTCGCCTCGAATAAGTTTAGTTTCCCAATGGGGTCCCAAAATAAGATAGGAAACATAAGTCATCAAAAAAAACCACCACATATATTATGAACTTATAGAAAAAATTCCAAGTATATAACAGGATATGTTATGTATAGCCAATACGAAAGTGCCACCTGTAAGTTTGGCGCCAAATCAGAAGGTGAAAACATGGAAATTTGTGGGTAAGTTTTTATGGAAAAATACACTTGTAAAAGATAAAGCTGAACTGGGACGATGGACGAAGAATGAACTCCTCGAACTCGGTCCAACATTTGTAAAATTAGGTCAAATAGCATCTACACGAGGAGACTTGTATCCCCCGGAATTCACTAAAGAGTTGGAATCTCTTCAAGATGACGTCCCTCCCGTGGAATTTAACACCATTGTAGATCAAAACATCTTCAAAGAATTTGACCCTGTGCCATTCAAGTCTGCCAGTATAGGACAAGTACATATGGCTGTCTTACACACGGGACAAAAGGTTGTTGTAAAAATAAAAAGACCTGGGATCCTGGACATCATGAAAGAGGATACAGATACTATACGCGACATTGTAAAATTTTTAGAACGTGTTGGTATAGATACAGGAAATAGTTCCGGTGTGGTTCTCGATGAGTCTATAGAATACCTCTTGGGAGAAGCTGATTACCAACAAGAAATTCAGAATGCTATAAAGTTTCGAAAAAGTATGAAAGATATTGATTGGGTAAAAGTTCCAAAAGTATATAAAAAGTATTCAAATGATGAAATGATTGTAATGGAATACGTGCCTTCCGTGAAACTTACCGAAATCACAGATCCTAAAGTGAACAAGAAGAAGATTTGTGAAGCCCTGATCAACTCTTATGTCATTCAAACGATGGACAATGGTCTCTTTCACGCGGATCCACACCCCGGTAACTTGGGCTTTTCACCCAAAGGGAAACTTGTATTTTATGATTTTGGGTTACTCGTGCCACTGTCTGAAGAACTGAGAGATGGATTTACGAAACTTTTTGGATGTATCATTACACGGGATACTGCTGGTATAGTTGATATCCTCGTCAAATTAGGTGTGATAGTTCCAACATCTTCAGATATTTCCGATATTGAATTGTTCTTTGAAACCATTTTGGGGTACTTAGAAACTCTAGACGGTTCTGGGATTGTGAACGATGACCTGGCTGCCCAACTCGCCATCGAAAAACCATTTATAGTGCCGAGTAGTTTTGTGTACCTCGCCAAAGCCTTCTCCACAATCGAAGGTATATGTCTCAAACTTGACCCGGACTTTAACTACTTCACCTATCTGGAACCCCTCATCCAACAGCAGATTATAGAATCTGTAGATGTTGGAGACATATTCATGAAGACTACAGAGATTCCTGGTACGATAGGTAAAATAAGTACAGCCGTCGCGGGTCTCCAAAAGTCTAGGGGATCTATGAAACGGTCGATGGTTAAAACGCAACAGGAAATTAGGCTCGTCCAGTACAGTGTAGTATGCGCTCTACTGGCTGAGAAATGTGGGGATAACCCACCCTTGGCAATGTTTTTTGTTTTATGTACTTTATGGTTTACTTTTCGTAAAAATCAATAGACTTTTTACCACTCTTCTTGGGCTTGTCATCCTTTTTGATCAACTTATTGTGCTCCTCAAAGTATCCCTTCAAACGACGCTGTTCACCACGGAAAATATCAGAGACCTTCTCTTTGATCTTGTCCACATCAGCGTCGCGTTCCTTTTGGATCTTCTTACTCAACTTCTTGAACCCCTTGTTCTTCTTCTCGGTGGCGAATACGGTCATTGTATTTGTGATGGCAAGCATTTACTTTGTATTGATATTATTTTTTTTAAGTTTTTTGAACCTGAATGCAGCTCGA
>Ga0222716_10000549_pt1 | contig 32450 bp, 45 predicted proteins | sample C33_13DmetaG_FD_165044 | JGI IMG/M metagenome (GOLD analysis project Ga0222716, IMG submission 165044) | Estuarine water microbial communities from San Francisco Bay, California, United States - C33_13D | ecosystem: Environmental > Aquatic > Marine > Unclassified | place: USA: California... | reverse complement strand
TGGCTAAATCTCTAAACGCCTGCTCCACCTCGTTTAAGGTCATTTGGACTACTTTTTCCATTAGTAGATCTTACCATAGGCACCAGTTCATGGACATCATGAGCAAATTCCATAGCCTCGTACAGGCTGGCAAGGATACCGTTAACTTTCGGCTCAAACCTTATAGTCTTGTACTTGAACTGAATCTTGTGAACCCAGGCTATGCCATGCACACCTGTAGTCTCTTTCGCAATTGTCTCCGCATGACGTAGGCTGCGGCAGATACCGCCATGTTCTGCGCCGTCTTCTGGGTGCGTAAATCTGTACATCAATATCTTCATTTCTCCTCCTTTTGCAAATTATCCAACAAATCCAAAACATCGGGGATCACTTGCTTGTGGAAATCATCCACATCGTCAGGACCGTAATAATCCATAACTTTTACCAGCGTCATCCATGCTAACAACAAATCAGTTCTTGTAGGCTGCATCTTCTTCTCCAATTATCCGTGGGATAGCCGTGGAATAGCCTTTACGCTAAAAGTTTTACGCGCTCCTTTGCGAGCTTGTATCTTTTCCAGTCGTTGTAGGTAATCCTTGCCCCCTTCTTCTGTTCACTTTCGTACACTTCAATAAACCAGACATCCTCCTTTGCTTTCTCTATGACTTTCGCTGGCACTGATCCTCGTTTCTTATCTCGGAACAACACACTAGCCGGTAATCCTAATTTCTCTACAACTTCTTGCCCATTGGCCTGACAACTAAAACAATGTATCAACACCTTGCCATCTTCCTCAGTCAACGTCATTGAGGGGTTCTTATCATCATGGACAGGGCAACATGCCCAATACTTTTCCCCTCTCTGCCTTACCTTATCTAACTTAGGCAAAATATCAGATAACACTCTTTACTCTCCTAATGTGCAAATGCTTAACGTAATTCTTTGTCTCGTCAGAGATATGAATCGTTGGCTGCGCCGTGATAGCGTTAGGCCAGACTCCGAACTTACTCTTGTAAGCCCAACTAGCCCATCCAGCCTTATAGCCTTTTTTCTTCGCGTAGAACTGAAACTCCCCGAGCCACCTTGCTTTGTCTTCTTTAGTAGCCTCGCGGTTAGCCTTCTTCAGTTCCTTGAGGATCTGATCGTCAGACTTCAATATCTCTCGGACTGGGCGCTCATAACCACATGCACATTTTACAATATAATGCTGGTAACATCGCGGACAGACCGCCAACTCTGAATCTTTTTTTTCTTTAGTCAGCTCCCGCTCGTTGTACTTGGTCTCGCCAGTATCTAACAGATCAGGAACGATATCTTCGGGGAACCCGTGGCGGGTGACGTTGCCAGCGTGGTCAAGATAGATTGACTCCACCTTGTTGGGATGCAGGCGAGCGATTCTGCCTGCGCGTTGGATGAACGATATCAGACTCTTTGTACTGAAACAGTCTATCAGCGTTTGGACTTGAGGTGCATCATAGCCGGTATTGAGCAACCGACTACAGCTCAGGATTTGGAAGTCTCCTGCGTCGTGCGAGGCGAAGAGCATTTGTCGTTCTTCTTCGTCCATGTATCCGTCAATGTGTTCTGCCGAGATTCCCTCTGCCGTGAACATTTCCACCAGTTTCTTTGAATGTTTGATTGACGGCGAAAACGCAATAGTTTGTCCTTTCCCGAACCTCTTGAAATTTTCAATGATGTCTCCAGCTAACTTTTCATCCTTGTCTATCGCATCTGACAGACTCTTAGGATCATAGTCTACGCCACCCGTAGACATACTTTTATTCTTGACACCTTTCAGGTCAACAGTTCTGCCGCCAAAGTAACGAACTGGGCATAAATAATCCTGATCTAACAGTTGCCTAGTTGTAATTGGCACGATTAGATCACTGTAATGTTTACCCAATCCTTTTGAGTATGGCGTTGCTGACAACCCGATGAAGATCACCTTGCTGTTCTTCTCCATCAGCTCGGTCATTGCCTTGTAATGCGTGTGACACTCGTCAACAATCGCAACATTAAACAAAGGCTGGTATCGCTTCCTTGCTAGTGTCTGAATAGACGCTATCTGGACTGGCGCATTCGGATCTGTTCTCCAATGCTCACCTTGCATAACACCGCACTTGATCCCTGCGCGGTCGAACTCTTGTAACGCCTGATCAACCAGTTTGATCCGGTCACAAATAAATATTCCTCTCTTCCCGTTGGCTACAACTGACTTAAGAATCTCAGTCGCAACCCTTGTCTTGCCGAATGAACAGGGAGCCGCTAGGACTGCCCTGTTATTTCCTTTTCGGATAGATTGCCTAAGCATCTCTATCGCTCTCTTTTGATGCGGTCTAAGCATTGTCAAAATGCATATCAATAGTGTTGTGGATGAACTCTCTAAACTCTTCAGGCTGCAAACCTTCTAACTCTCCAACTCGGCACATCATCTCAGTTGCCATGTGAAAGTTATTCGCAACCACCATCCAATGGTCCAAGTCTTTGTGGTCTAACAACTCTGAACACGCATCCCAGTGTGACCGGAATGTTTCGTTCATCTTATCCATACCTGGATTTCGCAACCTAACTACTTCTCCCATGCTCTTCTCCTTATTAATGGTTGTGGGCCTCGCACCCACCCGATGTCAGTTATACTTCCCCGTTTGGCCGGGCTTTAACACATTAGAAAGTTCTGGCCGGATTTAAATATCGCACACCTGATCCCCCAGGTCAACTGATTAGTTAACTTAATTTACGATAGTTAAAGAGTTTGGAATTGACCGCATAGGCATTGTAGGTTTCATTCTTAGGGCGTTTCTTGTCAGTCACTTCTACTAGCTTCATCTGAGATGCATGCTTGCGTACATTGAAGATAGCGACGTTCTCGCGGGCTTTATCTACTATGAAATAGTAGCTGGGCTTGGGGTCAGCCTTGTCAAAGCTCCACTGATTACAAATGAATGCTGTCTCGTAGGGATGCTTGCCGTCTTTGAACTCGTAACCTGACCCCTTAACCTCGCAGATCAACTCCTCACCAAACCCGAAAATTTTCAGGTCACCGCTGTCTGAGTATTGATGCCTCTCTTCAAAACTTGGTGTTAACTCTTGCGGCAGTATCTGCACCCAAAAACCTCTTCGCAGTAACATCATCGCAACCATCTCTACAACTGCGTGACTGCCTCGCCATCTTGTCTTGAAGTCTTCGGTGTTTTCTTTGTGCATTCACTTCTCCTTGAGAACACCTCGGCTTTTTCCCTTTTGCATATCTCAACCGTGGGATACGTTAAATCCGTTAGGTTTTGCGAGATAACATCTTACGATGCGGTAGTCATATATCCAGAAATCTTCATAATTTTGCATCTGACATCAACTCAAAATCTAGTTCAGATTCGCAAGTTCTTATTTCAAGATCTATCGCCTCATGCAGCAACGCCAAAGCACCTAATGTTGTATGTAAATGTCCCCTCAAATTCCAGCTTGAATTAACATTAAATTTCAGCTCGTCTAACCCAATCAAATTTTGATTAACGTCATTTTTAAAATCGGTCAAAACATTTATCTCAAATCGTATTTGTTTTGCTGTTCTACTACCCATGTTTTTCTCCCTTTATTTATTGAAACCCTTTCCTATAAAGTTCATCACCCTGCATTGAATAAATTATTCGGGCTTCTCTGCCACAACCGCCGCACCTGGAATGATGAAGCATCACTGGCGCAACTACATTCGCACCATCCATCCATTCCTTAGCCTTGCGATTTGTTTTTACTTCTCTCACATCTCGCGTAACTTCTCCTCCGCAACCGCACTGCATTTTAGTCTCCTTTATTTTAGACACAGCTCCACTTTTTCCCTGTTGCAAGAGACAGGCGTGTCATTCGTTAGATGATTTAGCCGTTTGTGTCTCTACATCCGAAGATGCGGTACTCATGTGCTTTCGCATTCTTGCAGGACGCAACCCCTGCAACCCCCACTCGGGGTCTGCTGCATTTCAAGGACGTGAATCGGGTCAAGTGGTCAGACCTACAACGCGCTCACGGATTATCGCTATCTGGATTGGAGGCACGATTACGCCCCACTTTCCATCGGCAGAAAAGCAGTTGAAGTCAGATTCAAATGGTGGGAAAATTGAACCGTGTCGGTTTGCGCTCGGTTCTAATTGACCCTTACTCAAATCGGCCTTCAGGGACTCGCAATCCCGCCGACACACAAATACTACTCTACTTACTTTCCTCTATCAACCTATTCAAATACCACTGGGCCTTCCTAAGGTCTTCCGCAGGCGCTCCCTTGTACTTATGCCTGTGTAGGTACTTGATACAATTACCCAGCAAGTAAGCCCCGAAATGATCGCCTAGCTGCTGTCTGATGTAATCTATACATTCAATCTCTCCGACGTTGTAATGCGGAGGTTCGTCTACGGCAAGCCATTTCGTTTGATTCCACTCTTCAGGAGTCGGATCTTTCTTCATTCTTATCATACCTTTTAAATATTTTCTGAACGCCTTTACTATGCATTGGATTTCCGTACCGATTCTTTACGCCGAGAGATGCAAAATGATTAGCAATCTGTATCGGCATCATCCCTTCATCACGCATCTTCAGCATTTGTTTGATTATCTTCTGCTCCTTAAGATTCTTACTGATCCTCCCATCTTTCCGAGTGTAGCCATATGGCAAGATACCGCCAGTGCTCAGACCTTGTTCGCGTCTTTTTTGCAATGCCGCTTTGGTTAACTCTGACGTTCTAAGAAGATGCGGAGAATGAACCTTTGCATGGCAAGGCGCACACAGATTTACTGTTTGAGTCCCTCCCAAAACTTTGGGGACAACATGATGAGCATGATCAGCCTGAACGCCACATTCAAAGCACACCAATCCTTTTCTTTTCTTTCCTAATTCTGGCATTGAAATCTGACAGCATTTCTCGGTAATCCTTAGCGTAAAGCTTAAATGTTGTCATTTGATTTGCAAGCATATGATCAACATGATTTTTTCCGAAATTTTGTATCATGAACATCGTATAAACTTGCGCTGCGGAGCCATGCTTCATCCCGTACAGGTTACAGCCTGGACATTGAGGCCAGACATTGTTGGAATCAAACGCATAGAAACTGGATTTGCCCTTGGGCAGAAAGTGCCCACCATGAACCGTAGTATAGTGACGAACCTCGCCACAGGTGACGCACTCGCACATCCCATCATCGTCTGCCTCTTCCAGCCTTCGTAACAACTGGAAAGCCTTTAAACATTTAGCCCGAAGCGTTTCTGGCACGTTGGAACTCGCTATTCTTGGGGTTGGTCAATTGTACACCATGATCAATACCCCAATGGAAAACTTGCTCCATGAATTGATGCATCTCGCCTTTGCCTAAGTCTTTAGTAGATCTCAGTTGATTAGGGATCGTTGTATTACCGACAACGACATCCTCAGTGCCGAGGAACTCATTCTTCATAAGCTTCTTCATGTCGCCAGGACTGACGGGCACCTTCTCTGAGAAGTGCTTGGACATCTCACCCATCCACATGTGGAATAGAGCATTCTGGCTTAGAGATCTAACCGTGGAATAGGCTTCAAGCTTCCACGCCACGGGGCGCTCATAGTTCCAGTCTTCCAGCGACTTGCGGAAAAACGTAAGGACGTTGTCAATGTCCCTACGGTTTTGTATTAGCCAGAATTGACCGTTCATCGTTTCAACTCGTCTATCAAGTCTTCAATAATAGCCTTAACCTCATCCCAAAGTTTTTTGATCATCAGTCAACTCCAGAAAGTCAAACGGGTGCATCTTAAGCTGTTTGCAGATCTTGTCTATCAGAGATAACTTCGCGTCTTCTCTATACCTCCACTGAGAGACTTGCTGTTTAGTGATGCCAAGCTGGGCAGCAAGCTCCGTAGAGCTTACTCCCTTCTTGACTTGCGCCAACCTTAGTGACTTACCGAAATTAAAACGGGAGGTCATCGTCTTCTACTCCAGTTGATGGTGCGCTGGCATTGTAAACATCAGAGACCTTACCCTTCATGATTGGCTGATTGCCTGAAGCTTCTTGCTTCCACAAAGCGATATCTAAGGTCTCGCCCTCTTTTATGTCACGGTGGGCAACGAGCTTACCTGAAATGGTAGGGCCATTTGGCCTGTCGTTCTTCCACATAGACACCCGTCCACGATTATCATAGTCCATCATATTCTCCCTATTAGAGTTAAGTTAGTTTCAATATCTTCCAGCAATTTATCTATCGCCGCTGAAAGTGAAGCGATATATTTTTCATCACGTTGTACTTTCATGATGAGATTCGGTAGGTCAGGGTGGTAGGACATAAACCAGTAATCTGGCAGATCCATCAACCACATCGTTCCCTGTACTTGAGCGTAATACTCAGCAGGCATTTCGCCATTCTTGTGATAATCAATCAGATACTTCACATGAGTGTTATGCGCTGGGCATTTAATCTCTAGTCCAGACAAGTCTTGAATCAACCGATCAGGTGAGCAACCAACTGTCTCCTCATCGTTGGTCACAAACCCAATCTCTCGGCAGATTAAATCGGTCTGAAAACTAAATACATCTGCGGCTTCAGGCTCTAACTCTATGCCTCGCCTCATGTGAAAGGTCTCAAACGTCTCAAACCGTTTGCCTGACATTTTTTCTGCAAGCAGTTCATGCATGTATCTCTCAGAGCTGGCACTAGGCTTCCCTGTAGGCGTTAGCAGATCTTTGAACTTACTAGCACTTGGAATCCCAAGACGTAGCTGAAACCACGCCTCAGAGCCTTGCTCTACGTTGTGGATCTTCATTTGCGCTTCCTTTGTATAGCTTTTAGGATTCTCCGCTCTAACCGATTCGTAGGCTCGTCATCCTGATGAAAATTCACAACTGGGACAGACTTCCCTTCTTTGTGCTTTTTTGCCATAGGATTGATTACTTTATTTGGATAATTTTTTTTAATATCCATTTCCTCTCCTGCTATGTGTAAAACGATCCTGATGAAATTGAATTGAGCACCATATGCTTATAGGTTCCAGCGGCAGATGCTATATGTGCTTGTAGTTTCGGCTCATAGGTATCTTGATCCGAGTCATGCTCAACAGTTGCTTTTTGAAATCTAGCAATATATCTTTGATGAAAATCGTTATGAGTGATGTACAAGCCATACCAGTTGCCTTTCATTTCTTAGCCTGCTTCGCTTTCTTCTGCTGAAGCTGCTTCTTAGCCTTCTCATACTGCGAGTCAGTCAGACTCTTGAGATTCTCCACACCGTAGACTTTTAGGAATGCAGACTTGCTTGATTGGGTAGAATCCAACATAGCATCAAGATGCGCTACCTTCTCGTCGCTGATATCTTCTATACCCAACGTAAGATCTTGGGCATCAGTGTCCTCATCGGCACAGACTGCCCACATGCTTTGCGCTTGGTATCGCTTGAGATAAGTTGCCATTGAACCCAAGTCTTGCACAGGATTCTTGGATGCTTCTGAGATCTTTAGAGATGCAGTCTGCTTAATCCACTGGCCTGAACCGTGGGATATCTGGCTAGAGACACATACATGCCCAGCCTTAGCCTCTACTGCTTGAATGAATGATAGCCCGTTAGCGGATGCTACAGGACGGATACAACCAAGGACTGACGTTAGATCAGCGTACTCATTCTTGAAGAATGTGTTCTTGGTGTTTTTACCTGGATTGCGAATCTCGGACTGCGCTTTCGCAAGTGCTGTCGCCAACTCGTTTATGTTTTCTGACTGTTCCATTTTCTTCTCCTTTGCTGAAACAGTTACATCGTAAACTATTTAAGCGAAGAAGTAAACAAAACTAATAATCGTATTTAGGGGATACTGTGTTAAAATCTAATCTCTTCTCCCCCGCGCCCCTCGGCGTACTGGCCCACTTCGGTGGGCCTTTTATTTAGTAGGTCCAGATGACCGGAGTGGTCTGACGGATATCTACATGGACAAATCCTTTTGCAACGCCGATGCCACTGAATCCCAGTTTAAGAGCGTTTGAAATAATACTAAAACGCTGAGCGCCGCCACTAACAGCAATATCAGCAGCGCAGCCTGTCGTGTGCTGTCCTCCACCGCCAGGCTTTTTAACTTCAAGACTATGACGAGGACTCCGATACCCGCTCGTAATGACAAAAGCAAAACCACACGAATCGCGTAGTGCATCCAGCGCTGTAACAAACTCTTCTTTAATTCCATTTTCCCCAGTCTCCTGGCAAGCGAACTCTTCTAACGTAAAATACTTAAACATCATTTATCCCTGTGTACCGAATTTTTCTTCTCGTAGGTTCTCATTGCTCCCAAGCCCAACATCCCCATTAAAACGGGTAACATGGTGTCTAAAGGAATGAGAGGCACTACTATATCGACTCCCGATATGGCCAGTACGAAATTGGTAAACGGTATGACCATGAAATTCCCAGCTAAGGCAAAAACGCAGCACCATCCGGTAGCGGGTCGCCAGCCGGACACAAACAGCGATTTGTGGGCCGCTTCGACCTCATTGATAGCCATTTGCCCTTTTGCGATTTCCTGAGCATGTTGATCAGCCATCGTAGCCAAGTCATGAGCTAGTCTAGCCTTCTGATCCTTGTCTTCAATAAACTTGTCTAACAGGCCCGTAACAGGCCCGATTAACTTGTCTATCACTGCTTGGCTTTCCCGACATTAAGCGCGAACATCTCTAGCACTTTATAGACCTTAGCAATGATCTTGTCATCCTTTGGCGTAGGGGTTACTGCACAAATTGCGCTACAAAGTGCTACTAGGGTCGTCGCTATTTCCAGATACTCCAGCATAGTTATCTCCTATTTCGCAAGCCGTTACGATCTTGCCGTATGTTAATTTTTTTGCTGCAATTTCGCATTCTTCAAGGGTGTCAAATTCAATCCTATCGGGCGACACCCAAGTCCCGATCATGATAATTAAAATAAACTTCATTTACTTCTGTCTTATTTCCTCCATCATTCATTTTTTGCTGTTGAATAGCTCAAACAACGTCCGTACTTTTTCTTTGATCTGCTCAATATCGCTGTGCATCTTGGCGAGCACAATGACTAAAGTTACAAATCCAAAAGCGATAGGCCAAACAGCCCCTAAAGCGTCAAGGGTCTCCATCGCTGTCATCCTTATTGCCAAAAATCCGCTTTACAGTGTCGGATTCCCAGATTCGGATAGATAGCCACACAATTGTTACTAAAGCTGCTACATCAGGAAGCCAGCCAGCTAAACTGGCAACGCCGCCACTAACGGCGACTGCATCCACAATTGATTTGACTTCCTGCTGCATAATTCACCTAATGTGCGTCATCCACTGGCTCAAACACTGGATCTTCTCCGGGTATAGAGTCATCTGGTACGGCTTCCGTTTGAGATTGGGCTTGCGCCTGTTGTTGTTGATAAAGGCTAATCTGCGCCTCTAAATCGGCTATTCGGAGGGCTTGACCAGCGTTTTGTTTAGCTAAGGAATCAATCTTAGCCATCTGAACATACTCGTCTGCACTCATTTCCCGCTTTTGCTCACTCATTTTCCTCTCCTTATTTAAAAATGGCAGTTTACCTGATTTTGGCGCGAATTTAATTAAATTTATCGGTCCTAGCTCTCAGGCTAATCATAAAGTTTAAGGTTTCTTCCTTCTCAATAAAGGTCCGATTCTCTGGGCTGTATCCAAGTAACCTCAAAGCCCATCTGAATCTACAGTCGACCGTTGAAACTTTGTCTCCATAGGTAAAGCGAGGCATCGTTGTTGATACCTGAAAACTTCTGCCATAAGCAGTATTTGCCGCCGTGGTAACGAATGACGTAATGCTATTGCTGGTCATTAAAGTTTCGCCAAAGCCGGAAACGTCATAAGACTTTTGACCTATCTGACCACCTCCGGGGTTTTGAGTCCCTGTTGCTAATGACTCGTTGTGCTGAGATGTCAGTAGAGCGGCCTGTATGACCTGAACACCCTCAAAGGTGATAGCATCGTTAGTCACTGCACTATAGGTCTGAGGACTGCCCGTTCCAGTTGCCGTAGGATTCCAGTATTGGTTTGTTAGAGTTATCGTAGCGCCTGAGCCTGTAAAGTTGGCCGTAGATAACAAATGAAACCTAAGCCTTGTGTCTGTTCCGTCAAACTCAACCGTCATACCGCACTTAGCAATAGTGACAGCCGCGTTTATGCTCGCGTTATCAATATCTGCATCAGCACTTGCTAACTTATAGTTAAGATCGTTGGTCGTTGTACTGAATAATCTTCTACGCTGATCGCCTTGTTTCTCTCCTACATTGCAGGGGTAATAATACTCTCTCATTGCGTTCTTGCCGCCACTCGCAATCGCACTTCCTGCTACAGTGTTATACCAATTCAAGGCCCGAACGTCTGAGTCATTCAAGCCGACTTGAGTACCAGAGCTACCACCCGCTGCTAGGTGTATGGTATTCATGCTTAGAGAGCCTGAAGCTGGCAACGTCCCGCTGTGATGAATAGTAATCGCTTGAGTAGATCCTGATGAATAAGAAGCGAAAGGAAAGTTGGGAACATTGTTCCAGAACCACTGAGTATAAATCCCGCCTTTTGTATAGTTATTGCTCGCTGTGGTATTCATTATACTGAAACGAGAAAAGCCACTAGCTGAGGATCTGGTGTAGTTAGTACCATTTATCGTTATATAGTCCCATCCAGCATTTTCATGCAAGCCGTACACTGAAAATGTGATCCGATCAGTGGATGCTTGCCATAGCAGATCACGAACACCATTACCGCCAAACGCGACAACTGATCCGTTCGTTATAACTCCGCTACCGAGGACATCAGTAAATCCAGCTAAAGCAGGAGGATCAAAACCAAAGATGTCAACCGTTGGGATTGTGAATGTGCTTATTGTGACTGCCATTCCGCGATCTGCTCTATCAAGTCTTCTTGCTGAGTTTTAAACAAGTTGATCTGTTCTTCTGGCGTTAGGTTAGGATCAGGTTGCAGATAAAAAACCCCTGCATTTCCATCGCTAAACTGATGGGCAAACTTTAAAACGCCATCCCTCATTGTGTAATCAGTCATCAGTCCAAACCACCGCGCAGATGTCTTTGATCAGTTGACTTTCGCCTGATATGTCACTTTCAATGGTTGATGGTTGCTGATTATCATCATAAACGATAGTATATTTTTCCACCGACTTTACACTTTCCCGATCAATTGGCAGTTGGTCATCATTCGGATCATCCCAAGTCGTTTTTGATTGCACAACGATCACGCTCGTGTCTGCCGGATCTTTAAGTACAATAGAAATTCTTTCTATCTTGTCAGTCTTTGTAATTGCCATGCTTCAATTCCTCAATGGTTTGTTTAAGATCTTCAATTTGCTTTTGCTGCTCTTTTATTGCTTCAACTAAAAGTCCAACAGTGTTGCCGTAATTTAGTGCTAAAAATTCCTCTCCATCTAATGACTTGGACTCATAAACCGCTTCAGGCAAAACCTCTTGAACGTCTTGGGCAATCAATCCGGTTGATCGTTTGCCGTCTTTTTTATAGTTAAACGTCACGCCATTGAGCGCCTGCACTTTTTTGATTGCGTTCGGGATGATTTCTATATTGTCTTTGAGCTTACGATCAGATGGGTCGGAGTAAGCGGTGACGTTGCCCGCGCAAGTAAAGTTTCCTGATTGATCCATTCGCATTTGCACGTTTCTGCCGTAAGACATGAAGTCTAGTTCGCCAGAGGTGTTTCCGCTTCTAACTCCAGCAATTCCCGCGTACTCCTGCAAAGCGTTGCCGTCGGCTTTAAGCATAAAATAAAGGCCAGCTCCGTTCCCGTTGGCAGTAGTTCCGTTTGTGCGAGATAGATTGAGGACACCATACGATCTTGAGGTGACAGAGTAGTTGCCCGCCTTGTTCATTCTGAAGCCGACGCTGCTAGTGTTTGCTGTCTGGTCAAAAAGGCTTGGGCCGCCGGTATAGGTGAACTCTTGCTTTTGACCGGACATTGACAGGTTGCCGCCAAGCGTTATGCCGTTTCCAAGTGTTAAGTAACCAGCCGTGGTTAGCTGAAATTGGTCGGCTCCACCATCCCACGAGTAAGCTCTGAGATCACCGCTAGTAGTCGATCCTGTACGCCACTGCCATTTCATGTTGCCGCCAATCGCAAAGCGTATGTGCGCTTGGTTAGGTGCATCAGCAATGAACCCACCGTAAAGACCAGCGGCTTGGGCTCTAATTATGCCGTAAGGCTCTGCGATGGTTGCTGGTCCTTTTACGTCAAGCATATAGCTTGGGTTATCGTTATTGATTCCAACGAAATTTGATGTTGGCAATATAGTAAAAGACTGGTTTCCACTGGTATGGTCATATACCGCAAACTTATCGTTTGTCTGTAAATTAACATCCCAGTCCTGAGCATCATTTCTTAGTCTTAATGATGCGCTTGAATTAGTGCCAGCATATAGTCGTGCGACAGCATGACTTGCGTTTACTATGTCTAGCTGGACACCCGGATTGTTTGTGCCAATGCCAAAAAATTGACCATTAGCGGCTACATAGCTTTTATTGCTATTTGAATTTAAGTAATAAGAAGCATTTGTCTCATCATAAATTCCGCAAGCTATTCCGTTACCTCCAAACCTGACGGTAGTGCTGTTTCCAGCTTGCCCATTGTTGTATTGGAGGTACAGGTCGGCTTGGTATCTGTGTATTGTTGCAGAACCACCAGAGCCAAATCCGTCACCGATTCGGATGCCTCCGCTTTCAACAGAAATTGAATCGCTCGCCGTGATATTCCCAGTTACAGATAATGCCTGTGCTGGTGATCCATCCTGTATACCAACTTTTCCGTCGGTAGTTATTACAAATTGATTGTCAACAACGCCAGCCAAACTAAAGTTAGCAATCTGAAATTTGTCGTCATTGCGAAGCCCGACGCGATACATCGCAGTTCCTGCGCGATCAAAACGGATACCGCCAAAGGTTGACGTACCTGTCACGTTCATTGTGTAGCCAGAATAATACGTTCCGTCAGCCACGTTTCCCGCAAGAGTTTGTTGTACTAAACCGTTGTCCTTAATGGTTACTCTATTTGTGCTACTGGTGTTAAGTAGAATGTCGCCGCCTAAATCATTATTAATATAAAGATGTTGATTGCCACCGCTGCCGTATCCGACATACCCTTGCCTTGTCGTGCCATCGGACTCATAAAAAGTCAAATACGCAACATTGGAAGTAGGGTTGGTGCTAGTTCCCTTAATGCCAGACTGATTGCCAAAAAATGACTGCCCTGTGCTGGTAATAGCGCCACTCAAAAAGTTTAAGTTTGTGTAAAGAAAGCTAACCCCTGTGTCGCCAACTATATTTATTTGGTTGCTGTTGTTTGTACCAATGTAGGCGTTACGATCATTATCAGAGTTACGAAACTCCATGTAGTTCCAAGGCACTGTTCCAGTCGTGGTTTCCTTTAATACCAGCTTTGCGTCAGTGCTTGACGTTATAATGACTGGCGAATTAGAAGTAACCCCTGCACTTGTCACGCTACCTGTGGCGGTAATAGCACCGCTAGAGATAGTGCCAACGCCAGTTAAGTTTTGACTGTGGAAATTAATTGAGCCAGTCGCAGGAATTGAAATTTTAGCGGCATTGTTCGTTCCTATAATTACGGGCGCGGCGCCATACGTTCCAATTGATAGACCCGCATCAGTAGAACCGCTAGTTAATACGACTGATTTGTTTGCCGATCCTTGCCCAAAAATTGTTAGGTTTACCGATGGTCCATAGGTTTTGACATAAAACTCTTTGGTTGCACTGGTAAGCGTATTAGTTATGTAGAGGCCGGGCTGCGCATAATTGTCATCGTCGTGAATTCTAATAGAGTTCACTGAACCGTTAGCATCCTGCGTAAACCCGCCGGTGATGCTAATAGCTCCACCAAACGAAGCCAAACCATCGCTCAGGGTGAAATCAACTAATTGTTGCGTTACCGCCCCATCATTGTCACTTAGAGCTTGAGCAGAGAACTTGTTAGAGTCTAACGTCCACCTTGCTCGCTTAGTCCCAGTGGTTGAACTTGTATCCTCAAAATTAAGCTCTGGAGGATTTGCAACAAGGTTTAAATCCATAGTAGAGGTGTGAGTGAATGTTATTGCAGATTCGCCTGAAGTATTGGTGCTAAGGATCTTGTAAAGACTCCCGCTCCCTAAATAACTTGTGTCGCTTCCGTAACGAGCATACGGCTCATAAAGAACAATACGATCTGTCCATCCAGTTCCAGTAGTGTTACCGGCTCTTGGCCCTGCGACGATATAATTGATCTCACCTCCGTTTCTATTAGTGCCAGCAAGTCGCCAAGCAGAAAAGCCAGTTTGTACACCCGTGTCAAGCGTACCGATACGCCAAGTGTTCACTCCGTTTCTATAGCGCACCCACTGGTGCCATGCGCTGCCATTGTTGCTATCGGTTAAAATATATTGCCGCTCCTTAGTCCCGTCAGCCAAGATAAAGGCATCGGTTTCATCTGAACTTACAAAACCAGTATTAAGAGTGGTTATGTCACCGACGATAACGGTGTTGTAAGACCATGTGCGTCCATCGTTATCAACGGAAAATTTTTCAGTACCACCAGTTCCCGTTGAGTTGCTGACGCTTGTTCGTAAACTCACCAGTTTATTAGTGCCTGAAGATGCGGCAGTATTTACAACGAACGCTGGAAAAGTCGGTGCCGAGGATGCTTGGTGGAATACACCAGCCGATGCGCCAGCGGTGCCTGAATCCGTCTTGACGATGATAGGGTCTTCATCAGCCGAGGCTTCAATTACGAGTGTGCCTTCAAATAAACTGCTAAAAGGAAGATGAGTAAGTGAGCGAACCCTTAGTTGTTCGGTGAAAAAGGCATTCCCGTCATTAGCTATCCTAAAACGAATAGGATTTGCCAATGGGCCGCCTGAGTTTGAAGCACCATGTCGCAAGCGAAAGCCGTTAGTGTTGTCTGACGCTAAGGTTGTTAAATACCCAGCGTTATCGGTTAGTTCAAAACGGCGAGCCTCTGCTCCTGATCCAGACGAAGCTACGCGAATAGCCGCAACTGCCGAGCTTCCTGTATTGTAGTTCCATAAGCGCATTACGCTGTCTGCGTCTGTAGTTATGCGAGCGTCAACAACAGAACCCGCAGAAAAATTACCGTGGCCTACAGACAGCAAGTCATCAACCCTTAGATTGTCAGTTATTCTTGCGCTGCCATAAACTTTAAAAGCAAATCCGGTTTCTGGGGCTCCTAAAAAGCCCCAGCCACCAGTGTTGTTTTCATACTTTGCCACAACAGCGTTACTATTGGGGTCATAAAACCCAGCAAACCCGTCCGTAGTATTAGGTGACCAAATATAAGAATCAGTGCCGGTGAACTTTAAATCGCCTGTAATAGAAACGTCAGAACTAAAGGAGCCCGTAGTGCCTGATAAGCCTCCTGTCAAAGTGCCTCCAGTCAAAGGCAAGTGACCCACCTGTGAGTAGGTATAAGCTGTGTTTGCGTTTGTTGAGCTACCGCTAGGCCATGTGACGGCATGACTAAGCTCAAAGGTATCGGTTGCCGTCTTCCATAGAAGAGAAGCATCTGTGGTTGCGTCTACCGCATCTTGAATCGTTATACCCGCGTTATTCGCGGTGCTAGATGAGTCGCCCGTAGAATAGTTTAGGACGATGTTTGGATCTTTCACCGTCAGATTGTCAGTATTTACGGTGGTGGTAGTTCCGCTCACCGTTAAATTTTGAACAGTCAAAGTGTTGGTGGAATCGTTAAAGGTCAAGTTAGCTGACGCAGCCAAAGACCCGCCGTCATTGTATTGAATCTGGGTATCACTTCCTGCTGGGCCTGTTACTGCGCCAGCGTTTACTGCTACGCCATTTATATACAGGCCATCCAAAAAATTAGCATCGCCATCAAAAGTTAGCTTGCTACCATCATAGGGGACGTACATGGCAAAATTTGGATTGCCTATACTGCCTAAAATACCGCTACCTGACCCTATAGAGTCTCTGTCATTAAAGAAGTAAAGCCCATGCAAAGGCCCATAGGCTGAGTTTGGTGTGCCGCCTGTTGTTCCTCTGCCTCCGAAGAATATAGCCGTAGAATCAGAATCTGCCGCGTTAGCCCCTTCTTTGGACATTAGATAAACAGAGCCGCCTTTGATTAACGTCTCGTTGTCTCTGTTGTTGTCTGTGAAAATCGTAGTGTGAGCGCCGCCAACAAACACAGCCTGACCAAAATCGGGATGCACAAATGATGAAGCGTTAGGTATAGATACCCTCCGCTCTGTCGCAGTCGGAGATCCTGTGGAGGGGTATGGGCTTAAAGATCCGTCAGTGACAGTTATGACTACTTTTATAAAGTAACGCCCTTTAGGAAATACAACTGTATTCCTGCTAATCGGTATGTTTATAAAGTAGTCGTTATCAACTAGACCAACCGGAACTGATGTGCCGTCTAAGTCATCACCAAACGGAGACATGGTTGGATAATCATCAAGGATGCCATTTCTAGTGTCTAATGACGCAACATAACTTCCGCTATCTTTAACTCTAAAGTTAGAAAAAACGTAGTTAGTTCCAGTATCGGTGTACCAACTGTCAGCAGTAATGCTTCTAAAAGATGTCCAAGTGCCCGGACTACCAGTCGATGCGTCAGCGTAGAAAAGCTCTACCTGTATACTGTCCATAATGCCGTTTCTAGCATTTGCTTGACTAGATTGCGTCCCAGATGTGAGCGGCCCTAAGTAATAGCTAACTACAAAGTCTGGGAAGGCTAGATCCTGCCTTCTGTTATCAAACAGAAAGTAGCTTGAGTTATTAGCAAGTACAACAGTCGCGCTTTTTTGGCTTGTGGTATACCTAGACTCGGATGAATAGTCTTGTTCTCCGCCGGTAGCAAAGCTAACAGTGTTAGCATCTACGTTTAGCTTTGACCCGTCCCAAGTAAGCACTTCGCCAGAAGAATCACCAACCGACAGCTTGTATGCGTCTGTGTCGTAACCTAAGAAGAATCCTGCTCCAGTGTTGAACGAAGACATCGTGCCGCCGTACATGGAGCCGGTATTGCTTACGCTAACGCTTCCAGTGAACGTCCCAGAGGTTGCGGTTATGTCTCCGGTAACGGCCAAATTAGTGCCGTCAAACGTCAGCGCCTCGCCGCTTGAGTTGCCTATGCTGAATTTATAGGCGCTTGAATCATAGCCAAGGAAAAAACCTGTGCCGGTGTTATAGCCACTTTGACCGCCCTTTATAGAGCCGCCCTGATTCATGGTGATGCCGCCCTGAGTGACGGTTGTGCCAGCTTCAATCCCGCTAGTCGCTACGTCCTGACCTGTCGTTGTGGTCGCAGAGCCGGTATTGATTGAGATCGTATCGTTGTTTATGTCTATTCCAATCGTTGGATCGGCTACGTTATCCCAGTCTACTTCTACCGCTCCAACTGTAGCAAATACCGTTGTATTCGGGTCTGAATTAGGCTCTAGGTCAGACCTTGACGCAGCATCAGTCCCAACATTCTTTATCGCTCTAACCCAATAATATCTAGTGTTTCCTGGGACAATAGTTTCCCACAAATTACCTGTTCCACTTCCTGTTGCTGTTGCGGTAAAAACAACCCCAACGGTATTAGATGCAGCTCCCATCGCCGTAAAGTCTGTATTTCCTATGGTTCTAATCGTGTAGGTATCACCTACATTTACAACCGAAGGAGAAAAGATCAAAGACTTGTTTGATGAGTCATGAATAAATTGTGTGCCGTCTGTCTCGCCTATTTTGACTGCTGAACTGAAATTGGCATTACGAGATGCATAGACATAGATCGTCCCGTAATCCGCTGGTCTTAACGGGTTAACCCAGTTCAACTCGTTGCTTTTTAAGCCAGGGGTTGCAGTAAGTCCTGAAGGGCTAGGAACGCCCCTGAATGCGTCCGTGATGTCGCCTGTCGCGCTAATTGTGGAATACTCATTCTCCGATGGATCTGGATCATCATACGCTTGGTCAGAATCCTCTCTCAACGTAAGGTTAATACCTCCGTCATCGGAGAAAGTCCAGCCGATACATTCAAATATCTTGTTTGACCAGCTAAGATCAGAAACGGTTACTCTTACGCGATCTCCTACTGCAATCCTCATCGCAGAAAGATTTGCAGGGAAGTTTATTATCTGCTGCTGGCTACTTTGCTGTATTAGCTTGTTTGCAATTCTTTGCGCCATGTACGAAGTGTTCGTCATGTTCAACGCAATTTCTTTTTCTAATACCTTGTTGTTGTCTCTGGATACAGCGTCAGTTAACTGAACTTTAGGGAACTCACTAGACTTGTGGTTCTGTGAAGGATCAATGAACAATCCTTTAATAGTATTAAATCTATCTGAGCCTTCAAATGATGTCTTGACCGTGATTGCGCCGGTCAAATCATCTTCATTCAAGTCAGCGCTATGATTGTAATAAATGCCAGACTTGATGACATACTTGCCGTTCGTATAAACAAGCGTTCCGTTCATTGAAGACAGGATTTTAGCTATATTCTTTTTGTGGCTGTCTGTCGCGAATATGACACCGTTACAGGTAAACCTAGACTCAGTTCCTCCAGGAACATTAACAGTAACGTCACAACCGTTTGCCGCTGTTACCGCAGCAGGCCAATTGATCTTGTCAGCAGGAATACCCATCCCATAATTGTCATCCATGAGATAGTCAATAAGACAGTTAACAGGGTTGGTTTGATAAACAATATAGGAGGTGTTTTCTGGGTTAGCACCGGCTGTAGAATCTAACCGTGGGTCATATACTTTCTTACCTTGAACTAGAGCTTTAACATTTTGCGGTGAATATTTTTCCCAAAGTTCTGCCGAGTCATCGTCCAACGTCCACTTCATCGCAAGGTAAGCTATGCCGTCACCACGATGATTTGATGTGTACTGTGATGCAGTTGGGGTTCCGGTGCCTGGCCCAAAAGCGGCAGTAAGAAGTGAGTCAGCCGTTTCTGTCGTTAAACCTAAATGCTTGTTGATGGTTGCATAACCACTAAATATTCCGCTGACCGCGCCACCATTTGCACTGCCGCCGCCTATTGAGGCGTTAGCAATTACCTGGCTGTCAAAATGGACATCTGTAATAGCGTTAACTTCATGACCGGCTAATGATATTACTTGATAGAGGTCTTTGTTATCTGTTCCTTTCAGCCCGATATATGAGATAGGACCGCTGACTAACGCTTCTCCATAGATAACTTTCTGAGCTTCAGTAGTGCTTTTTACTGTTCTTTGACGAGATCCGTCTGTGTCTACTTTAGGTAACTCAATTGCAAATAATCTTTTAGCAGCCGCTACCGATCCTGCGACTGTTACTGCTCCAATTATTGCAACTGTCTTATATCCCAAATAAGCAGCGTTTAACGAACCTACAATAAGAGTTCCAATTTTTACTAATGCTGCTACGACTGCTTGAGGCATAATTCCCAACCCGTAATGATTGATTCTTCGGGTATTCTCACGAACCCCTTTTTAACGAGGCATACGACATAATTTCCTAACTTGATCCCCATAGCCTCGCCTTCAGGCAAGTCTACCAAAACAGGACTACCATCCGTTAAATGACCTTCTGTAGGAGCGCCTAAAACACTTGATACAGTGTCTTTAAGATCGCCGTTTGACTTGATTATTTCTTCCGCTTCGTCTTCTGAAGTATAGTCGAAATCAGCTAAATAGTCCTTCCCAGTAAGCTCTTTAACGATAAACCCTGCGAATTGACAACAATCGGAATCTCCGTAGGTAAAATCCCTACGCTCCCATTTATTTAATGCTTGTAGGATTCTGAGCTGCATTAAAAAGGAGCCATTCTATCCGGAACCTTAGTATCGTCTTCATCAATGCCTGGCACACCTGTAGAACCTGGCTTCTTAGACCCCCAAGCAATCTTAGCGTCTTCAATCTTATGCATGTGACTATAAAATAAGTCGGTTGACGATTTCTCTTGCTGGGCAGCGTTGGTGTACATAAGGTTTGCAGATTGATCAAACCGAGATAGCTCAGACTCTGCTATTAATTGAATGGCATCACCGTCATCAGCCCCGACTGTTATCGTCATTTGATCCATGAACCCAGCCCAAATCGGACTAGGTGTATCAATCAATTCATCAGAGGAATCCAGAACTCCTAGATAAACCGTGACCCCATGCATGAAATAGTTTTCAGTAAGAGCCGCCCCAGTTATGTCTGGCTCTAGGCCAGATAACGTAAGAGTGATTGCATACGGACTAACATCTTGACCTTCTTCAACCTGAGAGATAGATCCTAAGTCACCGACACCTAGCCAGTCCCTGCTAGAACCGCCTTCTACCCAACTATAAGTTCCTATTGAGTTGTGAACGTAGATAGTCCCTGACGGGAACTCAAGCTTGGCAAACGTAACAATTGATACATAAGGTTGAGCGAGAGCAGTCTCTACATCAGTCGGCAGTCCTCTGGTCATGCTAAGACATCCTCAACAGCCTCTACTGTAAAAGATGAGAATATTCCAGGCTGAGTACCCCATGAGGCAGAATTAGATAACATGAATACTCCAAACACTGGCTGCAAATAATCTATTGCATCCTGACCGTTTATAGTTTCTGTCGGCTTTCTGATAGGTGGTGCAATCGGTATGGCCACGGTGTTGGATGCTGTTGAATTACAATCATCTGTCACCATATGAAGTTCGTTGTTAAATGCTATGTAATCTCCTGCTTTAAGATACCCAGTTTGCGAAGCTGTCGCTCCACTAGCATTCAAGGTTGAGCCTGTTTGCCCTGCACTACTCACAACTAAAGTATCCGCAGGATTGCTAGGCGCAACGCCTCTTTTGACAGCAGCGTGATCTTGCAAATACATCCTATGCTCTTGACCATTTAATTTAGTCAAGAACGCCTGCATGATCGCCCTATCATTCCCTGACAGGTTATTGAATCTCATAGTAACTTTCCAGAGAGAGCCTTTTCTTCCAAGCGTCTGAACTGCGTTAGTCAACGGACTTTGAAACGTCCTAGTATTCGTCACTAACTCAAACGTGGTAGACGAAGGTGTTATTGACGGGAACATGTAAACAGTCATTAGACAAATCTCCTACGTCTGAGAAGATCCTGTATCGTAGCCACTGTCTGTTGACTACCTTGTTCTACCGCAGAGCGAATCTTCATATCTACGTTAGAGTCTGCGCCTGTTGCGTCTATGTTATTTACGATAGTCACGCCACCGCTTCCACCCTTAGTATGATCAATAACTGTCTCGTTAGGGTGAAGGATTGCAGGGAAGCCGCCCTTTCCATCTACACCGCCAGATCTACCACCCATTCCGGTAAAACCACCACCTTCAAATGAAGTTGACTTGATTGCTGCTACGTTAGCTAAACCAGCGGCTACAGCGGTTGCTGCAAACACCTGTGGAAGAGGCCAAGGGTAAGGTGATGAAAGTGCATTATTAGCCGCGTCATATGTATTCTGAATAGCATTAGCTATCTTGTATGCTTTCTGGGCTGCGAACATCTTCTTGTTTACAGCTTGGACTCCAGAGAACTGCTCTCCTAGCTGACCTAGCATATGGCCCGTTAGCTTGCTCCCCGTCAAGATTTCTTCATCAGCGCCGTCTTTCAACAGCGCCTTTTTCTTGTCGTTATAATCAGCAAGAAGCTTTAGCTGTAACTCCCTAGCGGCTTCCTCGGTTGTGGATCTTGTTGCTAAAGCCTCGGCCACTATCTGGTTCTGACTAACGAATGAATTAAATAACGCCTCTTCCTCAGTTGCTAACGATTGCCTCAAGGATTCAATGTTTGCTATACCAGCCTGCTTATCTTGCTCTGCCTTAAATTCTCTCATCCTTTCTATAGCATTGGCGAAAGCTGTTTGTTGAGTATCGTCTAACTGTCCAGTTAGGATGTTAGCTTCTAAAATCTCTATATTACTTTTACCAAGGGCTTCGGCTTGAGCAACTACTCCATCTACAAAGTTTTGCCTTGAGTTTGCCGCATCAATCTCTGCTTGTGCCGCTTCTTCTGTTTCAGCGTTTGCTTTTTGTTGCTCTTTAATCCTATTCCGCAAAGCCATTACCATGTCTATGTCGGACGTACTAAGTCCTTCATTGGCAAGCTTTAACCTTTGAGCCGCGTCCTCACTAACCTCTAACGCAATAATTTCATTTTGTAGCGACGATACTAAGCCATCAACTGTCTGCTGTATTTCTTTCTGAGATTGAGCAAGCTCCTTAGCTCCTTCTGTCCCAGACTTCAACTCTTCTGAAAAGTTTGCTTGCAAAGCAGTTAATGCAGCTATTTGTCTCTCGTTAAGAATCTCTGCTTCAGTCAGTTCGTCTATGGCTGTTCTTGCATCAAGCAACGCCTGTTTCTGTTCTGTGGTAGCGTTTTCTGAGTGCTGAATTGACTGCAAGAGTGAGTCAAACGCTGGGACCGCTCCATCTACACCTTCACCTACAGCTACGGCAGCGGCGATCAATTGCTCTGCCGAGTCTGTCGTTATACCAAATTCTGTCTTTAATTCCCCCAAGCTCTGAGGAACAACAAACCCAGCATGAGTACGAGTATCAAACTCATCTATCTTTTCAAGCAACCCTTCTTGTGCGACGGTTACTGATAGAATAGCTGCCTCTAATCCTCCTTTTAACTTTCTCCTAGCAAGATCTTCGGATACTTGTCCAAGCTCAATTATTTCATCGGTGAGAGTTCCCGTCCCAGTAACAAAGTCTAGGGCCATCACCTTGGCTACTCTTTGAGCAACTTCTTCAAGCTCTTCTAAGTGATCTCTAGTCTTGAATAAGGCAGGAGCTAATGAAGTACCAACCGCGGCACCAACCGCAAGCAAGGCTCCAATCAATGCGCCGTTTTGACCGAATAAAGAAGCAATCTGCGAACCCTGCTGCCCGAAGACCAGCATTGCGTTCTGACCCATCTGAAGCTGTACTGCAATATCTTGGACTTGGTGACCAAGCTGACCGAAGCCGCCACGCATAATCCTAAGTCCAGTCTTAGAAGTATTAGCAGCGACTACACCTTGTTCTCGCATTTCGCTGGTGGCAAGTTGTGCAGCTTTGACTTGCTCTATCTGAGCCTTGCTCAATCCCATCATCTCTAGCTTCATAAGCTGGATCTGATCTGCCGTCATGTTGGCGGCTTTGGCCTCAAAATTTAACTGTCTTATCGTTTTTTCAGTTATATCAGAAGCACGTTTGTCTTCGTCTGCTTTGGCTTTAGCTTGGCGAGCGGCTTCTTCTTGGGCCTCTGCTTCACGCTTGTGAGCGTCAATGGCCTGATGAAGTGAGGTTATGTGGTCTAGCTGGGCCTGATTAGCGCCCATGTTGGCAGCAGCCAAGAGGTCTAACTCTTTAGCTGACTTCTTCAGTGCTTGTACTTGGTTCTCCAGCCCAACAGATATTTTATCTATCGCATGCTTGCGAAAGGCTTCGGAGGTTTTCTTTGCTCGCTCTACATTACGGGCATAGGAGTTGAATCCTAACTTAGTCTGATCATCTATTAGGATTCTTGCTAGGACTGTGTCTCTTGTCGCCATCTGTTAATTCTCTTTTAACTCTAAAGAACGTCCACCAATGATCAAACTCAGAAACAGTCATGTCTAGGATTGTCGTTAAGGGCTGACCAAGGCGCTCTGCTAACTCATACATGTAGTATAGCTGAGTTGGTTTGTCTTGGTCAGTTATAAGTTTTTTTCCCTGTCCTCCTCTGACTCATTGTCAGCGGTAAGAACAAACGTAGCGAGCCTAGTCACAACGTCTGGATCAACCTTTTTCCTTAGCGAAACTTTGTCTTCAAGAGTGAATACTTGATCGCCATTTTCGTCAGTAAGGCCAAAGATCACCGCGTAGATAAGATAATCAGTGTTATCTGCATCTGCGCGGCGTAGCATCCGAGCTTTATCATCAAGCGTCAGATTCTTTGCATACAAGGTTACATCCCACTCGGGGACTTCAATCTTGCGTAATTCCTTAGTGCCAAAATGAGCTACAGCGTTCTCAATTAGCTTAGGCATACTACGGGGTAACCGTAGCTGACGTTAATGCGCCTGTACCTTGTACGGAGATAGTAGCTTCTACCATCCCGTCAAAGCTTGCACTTCTAGACACGCCTGTCACCAAAGCTGTGCCAGAGTAGTAGGTATCGCCGTTAGTATCGCCTTCAGGATACAAATTCAAAGTAACAGAAGAGCCGTTTGTTAAAGCTCCCTGTCCGTTTGTATCTGTCTCGTCCCAAAAACAATCTAATGACCCAGAAAAACTGGTCAAAGTGACTGCATGAGTACGGGCCGTATCTGTCATTTTTGTCGTCTCAACCGTGTCGGCTGTTTCTTCTATGGAAAATGATTTAACTTCGGCTACAGCATCGCTGCCGACTTTAACAATTCCATCGCGTCCGATGTGACTTGCCATTATTCAGACTCCTTATCTGATTCAATTTTGGGTTCAACAGCATCTACAGGCTCAGGAGCCTTCTTAGATTTTGCTTTACCCTTCTTTTCTTCTGTCCAACCGAGGTTGATCATAGATTCTACTTTAGACGGATGTGCATCAACTTCTGATGAACCGTCTGGGCTATATAACTTCATAGTATATCACCTATATTCCTGTTTCTGGAGCGTTTTGTGCTGTCCTATATTCTACAACATAATTCATCGTTGCATACCCTACCGGATTCTCACCGTCACCATCATAGTCAATGTCGGTGGACTCCAGATAACTAAATCTTGCTTTGTCGTTTAACTTGGGGTCATTGCCCATAGCGGTTTCTACTTCCGCACAAATTGTATCTATAGTATCGTCAAACGTAAGATTCGCTTTCACATACGCTTCTATCGTCAGGGTCATAACTCGGTCTATACCTAACCCTGTCCCTATCGTAGATATGCTGCTGGTCTCAGCCTTAGAGTAAATGACCAGTGCAGGCATTGAGGAGTCGCTCAGAGGATAAACCCTAGACTGAAATACGTTAGCACCAGTCGTAGTAAGTCCTGTCAGCGTGGTTCCTACTTGCTCTCTGATCTGCTGTCTTATGTGACTCATTGCTGTTCCAGTTGAATCTCAGAGATGCCTGTACCGTCTGGGCGAATGTTTACAACTTTATAAGTGATGCCGCTGATAACCATTGTATCTTGATGTGCGATAGACGCAGCGTCAGCAGTCCGAATAACCGCAATCGGTTGATTGACTTCTACCGCAACACTTCCCGTCTCAACTGAAAAATAATCGTTGAGCAAGATCGTCTTAATCGTAGTTGCAGAACCACCGGCAGGCGTATAACTACAGTCAACGCCGAAATCGTTCAACATGATCAGCCGGTCAGCGGCGGTCTCTACCATCTACTTGTTCTTCTTTGTGTACGCTTTTGTGTACGTTCGTTTCTTAGGCGCTTCAGAAGATTCATCTAAAGCAACAGCCCTGTTCTCAACTTTAGGCTCATCGTATGGGGCGATTCTGCCAATGCCCAACAACGCCTTTGCCTCTGCATCAGAGATCTCTACTATTGACTTAGCCTTTCTAGGCGCACCGTCAATAATACAGTTCCGCAAAACTTGATATTTCATCTTGCCTCCAAGATTCGGTGGGGCCGAAGCCCCACCTATCTTAATTACCACTGTTAGCTACCTTGGTCATTACCGAGGCAGAAGCTAACTGCGTGTCGTACAGCAACGTCCATAGTCTGGACTGCGCGGATCAGGATAGTTCCTGACTTGCTGTTGGTGTATGGATCAACCAATACATCCAAACCGCCCCACATTCCTACTAAGAGGTCGCTGAAGTTGCCGAAGTACAAGTCGCCTGCTGAACACTGGTTAGAGACAATAGCCTTATAACCGTTCATCGTGCCACCTGGCTCAATGACAAACTGTGCAGTATTGGAAGCCTTTTCTACAGTCTTCAAAGCGCCGTACATTGCCGCTGGGAGGATGTAAGCAAGGTTGCCTTGCAGAGCGTTGTCTGATGCAACTTCTGTTTCCATTTGAACAACTTGTGCAAACGTAGGAACTAAGTCCGGTGCAGTACCGAAGTCAACAGCGTTAATGCCGCTAGTGCTCTTGATACCAGTAGGCTGACCGCTTGAGCCAGTTCCAGCTAACGCTGCCAAGTCCATTGCAGTTGCAATAGCTTGCGCCAAGTCATCACGAATGAGCGCTTCAATGTCTAAAGTGCTCTGCTGGATCATACGCCGAGTTACTTCAGTAAACGCACCCAGATCCTTCGGTGAGAGGGAAATCTGGCTGAAGGTAGGCTCTGATTCAGCTACGTTTGCGCCTTCAGTAGCAAGCCAAGCAGCAGAAGAAGAAGTCGCTTTCTTCGGAATCTTAACATCGCTTTGAAGACCACTGAGGATACGCGCACCAGCTTGCATTACTGAAGACTGGTTTCGCAATACGTCAATGAAGTCACCGCCACGGAAATCTTCCGTAAGCATGTTGGCATCATCAGTAGTATTGATGTCACGAGTCCAGTTACGCAAAACGTCAGCAGGAAGCATTACACCTTGTGCAGTGCGGCCATACTGGTCAGCAGCAGCCCGTGAACACTCAAACTCAAATGCAGCTTCTTCTTGAGCGCGACGATCATGGGGATTTGCAAGCGCGTTGATAGCACGTACAAGGCTGAATCGCTTAACTTCGTTGCGAGTCATGCCAATGTTTTGAGACTCAAGTCCCTCAGTGCTTTTGATTTCGTCCAGAAGGATTCCGCGGAACTCTTCAATTGAACGGCCTTCTGAGATAGCTTTTTGAGCCATATCAGACTTATTGTGCCGAGCGCCTAGCTCAACAATCTGTGCAGCATTCCGTTGTTCAGCTTTACGAGCTTCCGCTTGTACTGCCGCAACGTCAACTGACTCTCTGACTTCTTCAGTCATGGGATCACCTCTATTTTCAGTTACAGTTATAGGTTGGGAAGGCTCGCTGGATCGTCCAACGCCGACTGTCACATCAGCGGGTAAACTTACCAAGCTGGCCTCAACGGGTCTCCAAGACTTAGCTACATAGGTATCCTTGTCTCGTTTCTCCATTTTATTGATAGCATAGCCAACACTTATGTTAGCTTTAATACCATCAACGACATCTGAGAACGCTTCAGCGGCAAGTCCGTTTCGTCCAAAACGCACTTTAGCTCGGAGTCGCCGAGATTCACTGTCTAGTTCTACAGATTCTACTACGCCAATTTGCTGCTTTGGATCGTGATCCATGAGCAAAGGCGCTCGTCCAGATGCGAGAAAACTAAGGTCTATCGCTTCTGCACTATGTTCTAATACTTCGTTACCAAAAGAACGCTCAACAGGCTCTTCGGAGGACAGCGCAATCATTGCGGTTCTGCCTTCTTCGTCAATCGGGCCTTTATCCATGCCCATTGCACGGTACTCAACCTTCACTTCAGCGTCACGGTCCATGTCTTCTATCATGGACTGGTAATCAGAGTCTCTCTCATCATCATAGCTAGAAGTGGCAATCTCTTCTGTAGATTCCTCTTCCGAGTCATGCTCTTTGGCTAACTCAATGATGAAACTTTCCTCAGTTTCTTCTACGTTGACTACATGACGTTCCATAGGAATATCCTCTTGTCTTTCATCACCTTTTGATTTTAACGGATGTCCCTTAGGGAATACATCAGTATCGTGTTTACCGCCTCTAAACTTCTCATTCTTTAACGCATATAAGAAGCTGTTAACTCTCGCCATCGCCCATTGTTCAGGACTCTTTACGTTTGGCCTTACTGACCCTGGATTGGTCTTATAAGCGCCTATACCACGATTAAATACCTTCCTCAGCATTCCCATCGTGACTTTCTTATTCTGAGCCGTGACAGACTCGTTATGAGCCTTCATCTTATTCTGCAACCCCTTCTCAGAGGATGAGTTTATGGCTCTTTCATTTTCCATGCTCGCCACTTTCCCTTCAGCCCAAGATGCGCCTGCATTCCCGCCCCACAAATCCCACGCAATTCGCCACGCGGTTGGGCCTCCATCAGGCATCTTCTTGCTATAGTGCTTGGCCTTGTTGTTGCCATGCCGACTAAAGAACGAATGCATCCTTTTTACGGTGCTTGCAGACAATTCTGCTCCGTTTTTGATGTCTCTAGCCCTTGCAACGCCTACCGCAGTACCGCCTCTGCCGTACTCCTTGCGCCACTCTAAAGCCCTGTTGGCGGCAGTCTTCATGCCTTCATTGGGCTTATAACTAGTCATCACCTTCCTCTGGATCTATATTCCTTTGAGTTCCATAAGGTTCTATAGCATATTCTACACCAAATTGCTCAGATAACTTCTTATCTCGCGCAATCTGACTCAATAACTCTTCAGTATCCATCCCATACTGGCCTGCAACGTGACCTAAGCTCAAAATACCGTTCTTCAAGCCGGTAACAGCCGCATTCATCTCTTTTAACGGGTCAACCCAGCTAAAACCACGGCCTCTGAACTCCGCAGAGACTGCAAAACGGTCATATTGCTTCAGCGGGATGCCAAATGAGTTAATTTCCATCGCTGCACCCAACCAAGCGTCATAAATAGGCTTGATAAAGTGCTGAATCATGAAAGATGTCATGTTTTTGTAGAAATCACGCTCTTCCAAGGCTCCCTGACGGATACTTGAGTAGGATGTAGCCTCTAAATCGTTAGAAAGTGAGGTGTAAGACACTCCTAAGCCACTTGCGATACCTCGCAGGATAGATTTATGGAAGGTATCAAACTCATTGCTCGGAAATGCCGGTTCAAATGCAGTGAAATCAACGCCAGCAGGAAGTGTGTGAAAGCTTCCTGGGTCGGCTTGGATTATAGGGCTTGTATCCTCGTAATCATCAGCAACGAAGCCATCACCGCCTGCAACCTTGAAAAACCCCATTTTTGACGCGCCCACTCGGGCATTCACAACTGCGGCTTCTCTAAATGCACCTAACTGCTTAATTGCAGGAATTGCCGGTGCCAGCCAAGGTTCTCCTCTGGTCTGGCCCGGTCTTAACTGCTTGTATAGGTGAATTACTTTGTCTGCTAATACTCTATTGTATTTCTTTTCTCTTCGTTGAGATGAGAAATCATAATCGCCAGGATGATACGTCAAGATGTGGTAAGCGACTGCACGGCCAAACTTGTTGACCTCAATACCCATTCGGATCTCGTTACCATTCTCTAAACGCTTGTTGTAAGTCTCGTCAATCTGGTCTGCTTCAATAAACTCTAACGCGAATGAATCATGGAAGTCTGGCGATCTATGCTTAATCAGAAATGCTTCACCATCTTTCGCCAAAAGCTCTATAGCAAGCTTCTGAACGTCAATCCATGACATCTTGCCGCAGACTGTAGGCGATCCGTATCGGCCCCACATCTTAAATGCGGTCTCTACAGCTTGATTGCCTGTTTGGTCTAACTGGCCCAATGAATCAACAGCTTTAGACTGATAGAACACTCCATTCTCGCCAATCACGTTAACCTTGAGTAATTCAAAGTATCTGCGAGCATATTCGTTGTTCATGGACAGATCGCGGCTACGGTTACGCAGTTCTTTCAGTGCGTAACGTAATTCACTGTCTGCTGACCTCTCAGATGCAACAAAGTCAGCAAAAAGCCGACCATTGTTTACTCCTGCGTATGTTCTCTTGCTTATCTTGTCCTTTTCTGGACTACGTCTAAAAACGTCTAAGATTCCCATCAGAACCTCACCTTAATTGTTGCCGAGGTTGGACGGTGGTTTTCTGCGTCCAGTTTTGCCTTCTCGCTCACAACCTTGCCCGAGAAGTAATTGCGAGCATCTACAAGCTCTTGGAATGTCATCTTGGTCAGACTTCGTCCTGCAATACTGTAAGACGAAACATCTGCGTCAGCCTTACCCTCAAGTAAAGATTCAATCTTCGTTAACATGATCTCGGAATGAGACCGAGGATCAGAGGCGTTAACGTCAAGGTCAGGAACTACCGTGAAGTGACCACGGTCAATCACCTTTCTCTGTGCGTCCGATGTTCTGACTATCTCTACTTGCCAGTGATAATCTCCTGGCTCATAACTAGCAGTATCTGCTGAGTTGGCCTGTATTAAGTAGTAGTCGGAGGTTTCAGTCGCTGTAAGATTAATCTCATGATCACCGCCACCGGCAGCTATGCGAGCAATATAATTCAGACTGTATAAGTTGGTAGGGTAGGCATCAACGAGATCAGAACGCTTCCATTGAATAAAATCGCCTACAACGATCTCAGTCGGTTCACCCTCTAAGATATCGTCAAAATAGTTTTTATATGCCATTGTCACCGCCATGCATTGACGAAACCTTTCGTTCTAGGTACAAAAGGTCTAGAATAATTTTCCTTAGGCTTCTCAGCCTCCTTCGGCTCAGATCGTATTCTGTCCGAAATGGTATTGACATCTACGTTAAGTATAGCGTATGCGGCTACAGAATACACCATGCAATCAAATGCTTCGTTCCGAGGCCTTCTCTTAACGAAAACCCTCTTCTTATAACCTCTAACGAACTTTGTGACAATCTTTTCTGCTGTTAATTGACGGAAGTATTCATCGTTCAATCTGTCCGAGAAATGCATATATCCAGCGCCTTCCTCGTTGATTCGCATCCGTGCAAACAATAAATCCTTCGTTGCATCAACTCCGACTGGGAATAACGGGCATTTCATCGTGTTGTTCTTGCTGGGCCTTCCTGCTATCGGCTTTCCTTCACCGCCAACACCCTTGATGGCAAAATACCTCTTCGCGTAGTTCTTCTTGCAGTATGCGTAGACCGAGTTAGTGAAGTGACCACCAGAGTCTATACATGCAGCGCGAGAGACTATTGTCCTGCCGTCAGTAGTGTCGTAAGCCTTGGACAAGATATTGTCCAGAGAGGCCCACAGTTGCGGCGTAGAGGGATCTCCATAAAGGACATGGTGATCTATGACCCAAGACTCGTCGTCTCTTCCCCAGCCTATTACGCTCACCTCAAGGCGATCATCCTGCGTATCTACTCCGCAAGTGATAAACGCGATTTCTTCAGGCAGATCTTCAATAGGCTCTCTCCGTTCTGCTAAAGCGTAATCGTCTACCTGTTCGCCCTCATCCTCCCAGCTTTGTGCTAAATACACATTCGTCCACACTCTAAGCTGTTCAGGATTCTTCTTGACCGACAGAAACTCTCTCACGCCGTCAGATAGCGGTGTCCAAGGCGAATACAGCCCAGATATATGAAAGCCAGCGATTCCAGTAAAATCACCCTTAGCAACCCATGTGCCGTTGCGGATAGACCACCTTCTGTCCGAATCTGACCAGAGGCAAGAGCACTCATCACAATAATACTGAGCAGTGTCAGGATTACTGTCTGTCCATCGGACATTGGACCATCTTAGGGTCTGTTCATGATGACAATGCTTGCATGGGACATAATACTCCCGCATATCAGACTTTTCATAAGCATCCTCTATCCTAGACGAACCTTTGTTAGTGGGCGTAGATACCATGACAATCTTGCGATTCCAGAATGTCGCACTTCGTTTTCTTGCCAACTGTATAGGATCGCCCTCAGAACCGGCAGATGCAGGGTATCGGTCAACCTCATCACACAAGACCAACCTGATAGGACGCGAGGCAAGACCGGACGGACTGTTGGCACCAACGATAGAAATAGCACCTCCTGGGAATATCTTATGCAACGTAGTGTTATTAGAGTCCCTAGCGCGAGGATCTTTCACCTTACCCGCCAGACAAGGTGTAGCCCGTAAGAGACCATTGGCTATTCTGTCTTTACTGAAGGACTGACTCATATCCAGAGTCGGTTGCAGCATCAGAATCGGGCAGGGGTCGTGATGTATGTGATACCCGATAATATTTAACAGAGCCTCAGACTTGCCTAACTGAGCGCCAGCCATAACAACTACTTCGTTTATGCTCGGATCGCTACAGGCATCCATTATCCCTCGCTGGTATTCAGCCCTTGAGGTATGCCATCGGCCTGGCTCTGCGCTACTCTGAGAGTCTAGTCGCCTTTCTAGGTCTGCCCACTGACTTACGTTTAGCCTTGGTGGGGGCTTTAGCGTTTGTATCGCCGTCTTCAGATGGCCCAGAAGTGCTTTTCGCTCGGGTTGCGTTGATTTTCGGCTCATAATTACTTAACTCCTCCAATGCCTCGTTGATTAGATCTTCGCAGATGACCTGACAGTTGCCAGCATCGGATTCACTAGCAACGATAGGCGCTGCCTTAGACGGAATGTTTAATAATTTACCCTTCAACGCTCCTAATACGTCCTCCCACGCTTTAACGACATCCTCTGCGATAACAAGTTCACCCCTAACCTTAGCTAATTCCAATTCAGCAATCTGGGCTTCGGCGTGAACCTTCCTTGTACGAGCCTCATCATATGACCCGCCAATCTTAACTCCACCTGTACTTGCCATATCTCCTCCATTGTCAAGTGTTTAGATTATATATCACTCCTTCACTTTATTCATCATGAATTAGTTTCACTATATTCTGTCTCTAGGCGAAAAGAGCGGTCGCGAAATCCC
>Ga0222716_10000546_pt1 | contig 32492 bp, 57 predicted proteins | sample C33_13DmetaG_FD_165044 | JGI IMG/M metagenome (GOLD analysis project Ga0222716, IMG submission 165044) | Estuarine water microbial communities from San Francisco Bay, California, United States - C33_13D | ecosystem: Environmental > Aquatic > Marine > Unclassified | place: USA: California... | reverse complement strand
CTGTTGAAACAGCTACACTACCATTAGTAGTTGTATTAGCTGTGTCTGCAACACCATGTGTAGCTGATTGCTTATAACCTGACATATAACCAAGTACGTCTTGGTCAAATTGGTCGGCTAGTCTATAGGCTGCTCTATCAGATGCTAACTGTTGAAAGTTAACGTGTGAATGAGCTTCCTCAATATCATCCACTTTAAATGCAAAGTAATTAGCTTTGTCAATATTAAGTGAAAATTCTTCGTCATCAAGGTCTTGAGGAGTTATTGTAGTTCCTCTAGAATATGCCTTGACTGTTATTTCTGGTTCTTTGATAACCTTAACGGAATCGCCCATATTAGCAATCTCACCGAAGTAATCATTATTAGTGATTGCATCGACAATAGATGACTTACGGAACGCAAGTTGCACCTGTTTGCTGTAAATAATAGGACTAAAATTACCGTTAGGAAGATTACCATAACCAGCTGCTGCTGTAAATGCCATTTTTAAATCTCCTTAAACATTTATCATATGTACACGGAATGTGTACTATAGTTTTAGTCATTTACTTTATAAGGACCATTCATGCGTTGAGGTTGTACGTAGGATAGCGATTCCTGTGTAGGCTCACATAATTGGGTAATCTCTAAAGTTAGGGTAGTAGTATAACATAAGTATCCAAACATGGGGTTATGTTATACCTTTAGTTATGTATAGTTATATACATAAATTCTTTGTTGTCAACTTTATTTTTAATTTATCTAGCTGAACCAGATACATCGTATACAAAGTTGCCTGACCTGATTGCTTCCATTATTGCATCAGCCTGTTTCTCATACTGTGCAGAGGACATTTTCTGAACCTGTGACTCAAGTATTTTTTTACCAGAATCTGTTGCATCAACTTTAGTGCGTGTAGCTTTTGCTCCAACTTCCATAGCAGCACTCTTATCACTCTTTGTTGTAGTTTTCTTACCAAGTCCTTTGTCTGCTTTGTAGAGGTCAATGGCTCTTGCAGCTGACCTTGCATCATTGTCATTCTCATATAGTGCTTCCTGTACCCATTTAGGTTGTTCATCTGCCCATTCATGGAAGTCATCACTATCTCTAATATCACCAAAGTCAGGATGCATTCTCATTAATTCTGCTTCAGCTTTTTCTTTTTGTGCATCAGCAGACATCTCATCTATCTTCTGTAGTCTACTTTCTATATCTGCTGACTGCTCTCTTGCTTTCTTCATAGCAATAGTCTCAACAATTTTAGCTACATCAGGATAATCCTTTGCCCATGCTTCTATATCAGCATCAGACTTAGGTAGTTTCATTTCTTTCTTAGTAGCACTTTCTAACTGACCTTTTAATTCATCAAGTTGTTTTTGAAACTGCTTTTCTTTTTCTTGGGAGTGTCTACGTAAATCTCCATATCGTTTCTTAAAAGTTTTTTCTTCAGCAGTAGTCGGTTCTTCTTCACTCGGAGTTTCCTCTTCGCTAGTCTCACCTGAACCTTTTTGCTCTTCAACGAGCCTTGCAAGTTCTTCTTCATCTCGCTTTACTCTCTCCTCCTGAGAATAAGGTCTATTCATAAACATTGCTTTCTTAGGTGTATTTTCTTCCACCATTATAGTATTAGCTTCTTCAGCCATTAGTTTTCTCCTTTGGGGTTATCGTAGCCATTTATTGTTGTTGGGGGATAAGTAGCCATTATATCACGACTTAATATATAAGTCAATGAATTAATTGTGAATTATTAACGTGAAGCTAATCCACCTCGCTTCATATACTTTTTCTTTAATTTACCTGATGCTTTACGTTTGGTTATGAACGAACCTTTAGCTTCAGCTTCCCCACCCATACCAGCATCTGAACTATCAGCTCCTCCCGGACCATCTACTCCACTACTTGAGTTGGCATCATTAGAGTTTGTACCACTTGTTGAGGCTGAACCATCATCATTATCTGTACTAATACTTCCTAATCCTTGGTCGGATGGACTTTGAGAAGGTGCTCCACTATCAACTGTATCACCCGGACTTTCATCAGACAAGCTAGTCACATCCACATCTTCAATACCAATGTTCTGTGAACCTATGCCTGTGGTTTCACCTATACCATAGCCACTCTTCATATTACTAAATCTACCAGCTTTAGTATTCATACTAGGGTCAGTTCTACCTTTAACTGCAGCTTTGTCTCTTGCATCACTTACTGAAGGGGTCATTTTACCTGTTATTTTTTCTAACTCTCTAAGATGCCTATTTGCATTTTGTTTAGCTTTGTCAGATGCATTAGGGTCATTTATAGTATCAATAGCACTCTTACCTGTAAAAGATGTTTTTGAATTCACCATAGCTTTAAAGTTATTTGTAAAATCTTTTACAGAAGAAAATTCAGCATCGCCCTTTGATGATGTGGCTGAACCATATATATCATAAAAAGCTCCTGTTGGACTAAAACTTCCCGGTTCATTTTTCTGTTCAAAAGAAGGAGTTACTCCATATGCATTTTTTGTATCATTTAAAGACATTCCAAAAACAGCTTGTGATAAGGCTTCATTTCTAGCATCTACAGCAGTAGTATCTCCAGAATATGCTGGGTCATCTGTTATACCATAGTCCTTCATATCATAACCATAAGCTGCTGTTATTGCATTTAATTGTGCAGGATTAGGTTGACCTATTTGATTAAATGTATCTATAGGATTTACACCTTTTGTGGCTGCATTATATGCATTTGCTATTCCGAAAACAGGATTTGCAACAGTCATAACTCCATATCCAAGTTGTTGCAATCCTTTAGCAAATCCTGTCTGACCTTTAGCTTGTTCCAAAGCACCTAAAACAGAAGCACCTTTTTGAGATTGATTCATATTTCCCATGTTTTTTGATACATCAGCAGTAGACATATTGGTAAAGTCTGTACTTACAATAGAATTATCTAATCCTCTAACTTGACTTGTACCTGACAATACATTAGAATCACCACCATCAGGTTGGTCTTGCCTTACACTAGTGCTTTGTACGATAGGTTTTTTTTCAGGAGTAACTTCTTCTTCTGCTGTATACTTACTATAACCTTCAGGTATAGGATATATAGGCTTACCATCTACAAATGGTATAAATAACTTTTGTCCTGCATCATTTCTATATTCTAATGTTTCTCTTTTACCACCAACCGTAGGCATTAATGTTGAAAATGATGGAAAGGTCTGCTGTTGTTGAAGAGGTTGTATAGGTTGTTGAGTTTGTGTTTGTCCAGTAAAAGGTTGAAAGGGTGCAGTTGATTGTTGGTAGTTTTGGAAGTAAGAAGGTTGTGTAGCAATATTAGTAGGAACTTGATATGTACCTGTTGGACTAGTAAAACCCCCCACTGCCATATTTTTAGTTTCAGGCATTGGTCTTGTAGTTATAGGAGGTAGCTGTCCACCTATCATAGGTATAGGCATAGGTTTACCTTCTACCATTACATAGCCACCTTCAGCCATTTCCTGTGGCTCATCTTCGTCTTCCATATCTAGGTCATCTAAACTAAAAGGCATTTCATCAGGGAGTGTAGCTTCTTCACTATTACCCATCTGACCCATTGCTTCCATTTTAGCTAGACCTGCTTTAGCTTCATCACGTAATTCCATTATCTTTTCTAAACCATGAAAGCGAACTACATCAGCAGGTAAAACAAATTCACCTTCGCTTAACTGTGCAGGTATATCATCTCTCACTTCTTCTCGTGTAGAACCTGTAGGTACATCATTACCTGATACTTCATCAATCATGCCACCTTCATCTTTAAGACCACCATTATCAAACATTTCCATTTGTTTAGGTATACCACCTTTATTAAGTTCATTCAAAGTAGCTACTGCTTCAATCTCAGGACCTGTAAGATTTCTTCCTGTCATTACATCTTCAGGTGTACGACCCCTACGATATAGTTCAGTCATAAGGTCATTTCTAGAAAGTTGAGTTAAATCAGAATCTTTGACTCCAACCTTAGCTTGTTCTCCTTTTTGTATATCCTTATCTTCTGTCTTCTGTGCCATTTATTTCATCCCTTAATAATTTTAATCTGTTAAGAGTAGCTATTGCTCCTTGTGCTCTATGCATCATAACTACATTATCAGTCTGTTCTAGTATCTTGTGTTGCTTCGTAACTAGTATATCTATATAATCATTGAAGCTGTTCAGAAGCTTGAGGTTGTTCACCAACGGCTTCAGTTGGCTGATTACTTGCTTGTTGTTGTTGTTGTTGTTGAGGTTGTCCATTTTGAGGTGTTCCTGTAAATCCTTGTTCTCCCGGAGTTGGTGCTATTCCTGTACCTATTGTACCACCACCTGCTCCTGTAGGGTCTAATGGGTTAGCTCCTGCTGGGGGTTGTTGTCCTTGTTGTGGTTGTTCAGCTTGCATACCTTTCATAATCTCAGCTTGCAATGCCGCTTCATCCATATTGTTTGTAACCTTATCTGGGTCAAGACCCATTGAGGTTGCAATCTCTCTAATGATATATTGAAACTTAGCAAAGGGTGCAAGAGGTTGGCTACTTGCAACTTGTAAGAACTGCATTAATCTTTGTGACCTTACTTCATTAGCCATCAAGCTTTCAGTTCCACGTGCTTTAACTTCTAAGTCTCCCTTAATACTTTTATCAAAGTCAAACTGCATATTAAATCTAAAGAAGCCTTCACCTAGTGGCTTAAGTAAATAATCATCTACGTTTTTAATAACAGTTTTAATGCTACCACTCGCAGCATTCATTAACATTGATATACCTGAAGCAGTTCTACCTACTCCTGACACACCTGTTTGTCCATGTGCAAATGATGGCAGTCCAGTGCTTTCGTCTGCAAGCTGTCTAGCTTTATCAAACAACTGTAAGTTTTCCTGTGAAACATTTGGAAACTTTGTACCAAAGATAGCTTGACCCGGAGCACCACCTTGTCTTCTAAACACTTTACCCGGATATACAGATAAGTCCTGTCCCGGAACTAGGTTAGTTTCATCTACTTCTATAAGTAAGTTACCTGATAACACAGCATTGTCTACAGACATTCTCATAAAACCATTCATAAGAGTCTGTGTATCATCCATGTTTTCAGCTATACCAACACCAAAAAATGAATAAGGATTCAATTCATAAGGTGCAGCCATATAAGGTATCTTTGCTGGTTTAAATGGGTTAAGTACCATACGTAATAGTTTACCATTACATATCCATATGTTTGCTTGAAGCTCATCATATTCTTTTAACTCTTTAGGTATATCAATCTCATTATCTATTAATAATTCTGTATCACACATACCCCAATATTCTAATACTTCAAACCTATCAATACTAGTGTCAGGTGAGTAATCAGATAAATCATCTTCCCAATACTTTCTAACATAATTTTCACCTGCTGCAATAGCTTCATCAATAACAGAACCTCTAAAGAAAGGTCTCTTTTTTAATGCACGCAACTGTGTTCTTGACATCTTGTGTCTTTCAATAACAAATTGTGCTTCATCCATATTAGCAGCATCAGGGTCAGGAAAGAAGTTCCAAACAGATACGTGATTTAATTGAGGTACAGTTTTAAAGACAGGGTTATATTCACCTTCGTCATCCCAATTAGGATATTCTTTATCTGCTGCAAAAGGACCTTTCATTACACCTGTACCAAATAATGCCATCTCAAATGCTGTGCTTCTTAAATGTTTTGATGCACTAGACTCTTCTAATTGGTCATGTATTTTCTTTTGCATTTGTTTTGCTGCAACCATAGCAGGACTAAATGTAACTGATGAAGGAGTTTGTCCTACACCTTCTCTTAAGTTATCTATGTCTTGTAGCTTCTCTGTGAGAGGTCCTAGCTTGTCTTCTAGTGTTTGGGCAGTAGCACCTGCTGGTAACTCTTTACCATCACCAGTAAAGCCATATGGGCTGCCTAGGGCAGGGTTGTCTCTAAGCTGTTCAGGTTCTTTAGGGTCAAAGCTAACATCACCTACTACACCTTCAGGTAATTCTGTTGGTTCTATACTTATAGGAAACTTACCACCTGCAAATAAAACATCAGCTATTTGACCATAAGCAGCGAGTGTTTTTGTTTTAGTAACTTTAATAAACACACGTGACTTTTCAGCTTCAGTAAATTGTACATCAGAACCGTATAAACCTCTATAGTTTCTATAAGCTCTTAGCCATCTCTCTTCATCATTATTTCTATAATCTTCCGACCTTTGATATTTTTCAGATACAAAGTCAACCATACTACTTACTTGAATATCATCAACTATACTTTCTTCAGTATCTTCTAATGCTATTGCCTTGTCTTCCATTATAATTTCTTCTTCAGCCATATTGTTTTCCTTTAATATCCAAATGTAGAGTCTGCTATTGGCATACTTCTCTTAGGACCACCCATAGGGTCATAATCAAATATACTAAATCTTGGTCGTGACATTATACCATATCGTAAGGCATCATACAAGTGGTCTTCTGAATGTGTGTCAATATCTTCAGGATTCTTTTTATCAATAGGTAATGCAGGTAACTGCGATGTTATATTAGTACATGTATTAAAAAATACTAATCTAGGTTCTTCTGTAAACTCATCTACCTGTAATCTTCTATGGATTTCATTCTTTCCTGATACACGACTACCTTTACTTCTATCTGAAGGTCTCCAACGACACCCTCTCATAATCATCTGTTCTGCAAGAGATGGACCAGTATCCCCACGTTTATGCCAAAGGCTACTATCCAACACACCGTACTTAATATTTCCATCACCTGACTCTGCTTCTAATATCATATCTGCCAAATCTGTGGCAAGGACTTTGCTAACATAGAGTTCTCTATATACAATAAGTTGTTCAGATGGCGATACAGCAAACCAAACAACACCAGACTTACTACCGTAACCATAATCGCAAGCTCTAAACTTAACCCAATTACTAGGTATGCGAAAAGGCTCAACAGTATGGATGCTCCTATCAAACTCAGTAAAAGCAGCACCTTCCTTAATATCCCAATCGCCATCCAATAATTGCCTTCGTTGCTGTTCAGGTAATGATAAGAGCATGGCTTCGTAATCCCCTTGCTCTGCAAGATAAGGATTGTCTGATAATCGTGCAGGGATAAATCTCCTTTTAAATAATGATTTTCCAGCCTTTGCATGTCCTGCCGGATACTTAAGTGCTTCTCCTGTTTCAATGTCGGTTGCATCGTAGGGTCTTCCATAAGGTGATGGGTCAATAAACATTTTCTTTACCCAGTGATGACCTCTTCCACCCGGGTTAGTAGTTGCCCTCATATAGATAGGCAAATCAGGTGCAGTAGAACGAAGTCGTGACCTCATGTAATTCCAAGCATACGGAGTAGACCATTGTGTTAATTCGTCAAACCCTATCCAACTAAATGCCAATCCTTGATAACGAAGTACATCATCGTCTCTATCTAGGTATGACATCCATAACCTTGCACCTGATGGTGCAACCCATTGCATCTTTCTTTCTGACCATTTAATTCCCGGATATACTTTAGGATATATCTCTTGAGATTTAAATATAAGTTCTCTTAATTCTTCTGTCGTGTGTCGTAATAACAATCCACTAAATGATGGATGACCCATATAACGTAGTGGGTCTGCTAACATAGCATATGATTTACCACCACCTGCACTACCACCATATAATACTTCTCGTTCACCTGCTGCAAGAAAGTCTGTTTGAGGACCTTCATTAGGTTTAAAGATTACATTATGCGATTCTTCTAACGACTCAATCTTTTCTGTAACTTGTATGCTAGGCTTTACTACCTGTTGCTTCTTTTTGTTGGCTTGCACCTGTTCTTGCTTCTTCGATTTCTTTCGCTTTGGTGATTGCCTTTTCTGCATACTCTGCCCACTTGCGTAGGCTTCTAGCTTTGTTTTTACGGTGTTGCTCATTATCCAATCTTTTTCTTAAACCTACGTGTGAAATGTATCTATCTGTTTGTTTACTTAACCAATTAGCTACTTCACGATAAGAATATTGATTTACATATTTACGAGCCATCTCTAATTTATCTAGCTCATTTGCTATAGGGTCTAATAAGTATGAATCATCTTCATTTAACTTATAACCAAAAGGAACAGTTCTTGCTATACGTGGTATCTGTATCCACTCTTTTTCTTCCTTTAAGTCTGTTGGTTGTGGTAGCTTCCAACTACCTATAGACCTAGCTGTCATCGTCTTCCTGTGTTACCTGTTTAGGTGGCATTAATACAACACCTCCTGTTGCTTCTACTTGCATCTTCTCAGTTTTCACTAAGCCTGTTCTATCTAGCAGTTCTTTAGCTGCAGACATCTTATCTCTAATACCTAACTCAGTAGGGTCATACAAACCACCAACCATAGCCATTGCAGCTTTAGGTGCATTTCTACTCATATATAATTGAGTCGCTTCCATGATTTCATCTTTCATAGACTTTACTACTTCAGATGTATTAGAGTTGTCTGAATACCCTGCTAGTTTTTTAGCAGTTACTACATCCCCACCTGCTTCATCAAATAAAACAGATAGAAACTTCTGTTGTCTTTCAGTTAGTTCTCTACTCATTATGCAATACTTTCTCTAGCAAACTGCCTATCAACACGAGTAATTAATCTATCGGCTCTGTTAGGTGTTTGTTTATACCAATTACTATCTTCCATCTCATCTGCCATTCTTTCCCAGTCTAAGTCTTCTACGGCAGCAATCATGTTCTTAAACTTAGATAGTCTAGGTCTACCTAATTGAAAACACATATTAGCTAATACATGTTGTATATCTTCAGGTAGATTATCAAATTGAGAGAACAGTAAGTTACAATCGTTTATAGTTGTTTTAATGTCTCTCTCAAACCAATCATTTACTTGGTCATGTGGTATTTTAGTTCCTACAGGTTTATCATAGAACTCTTCATCCCATTCAGTAATGAGGTGTCCTATACCCCCTGTTAAATGACCAAGTGAACATCTATATATTTCAAACTTTATGCCTTCATCTTCTGCTAATTCATCTTGTAGTTTTATTAAGTTCATTAACTATTTACTTTCTTTAATTTTATACTTTGTTCTAAGTGGCTTATTAGAATCTTTCTCATATGCTCTGCTCTATTTCTATCTGTAAATGAATACTCTCTAATGTCATCACTACTTAGTCTAAGTGAAAATACATAGAACGCACCTTTCTTTACAATGCTAGAAGCACTACCTTGTGCTACTCTTGCAGGATTAATTAACGTTCCAAAGTTTGTTTCAATAATGTTTGACATTACTTCTTCCCCATGATTTTCATAGCCTGACCTGCACCTTTAATACCAAAGGATGCACTAATAGCTATAAATAAAAGATATTGATACCACTCAGGGAGTGTATTCAATACCTCAAAGCCTACTCTAACATATTCTGTCATACTCGGTATAAATACTAGTATAGCAGGTAATAACAAAACAATCAAGGCAAATTCGTCTTTCCACGAATTATCTGATGCATCTGCCATAGATTTTTCCCATGCCACTTCACCTGTAGCAACTTTCTCAGCTACAACTGCCTTAGCTCTAGCTTGTGCTACTTTAGCTTGTCCATCTGCTTTGACCTTCTCAACCTTACTGCTCATCCAAGAACTAGCGAGGTTTGCGATTGGTCCTATTAATGCTGTTAACATCGTTGTCTCCTTTATGTTCGTGACCCATCCAAATGCCAAAGACACCTGTCATCACACCCATAACTACTGATACAAAAGCTGACTGTGCTGCAGTCGGTGTATCTAAATCCATAAACCATTCAGCACATCTCCATGACATTACTGTACTAGCCAACATCATAAATCTAGGAAGTATCTTCCACTTTAAAAAAGTCTCTACACTCATCTTATACAATTACAAGTTTCTTTATTAAACTTTGAATCTATCCAACACTTACCATAGTACAAGATAAATAACCATACTGTGAATAACACACCTTCAACATAACTAAGTTCATTCCATGCATCTAAAACCATGTTGTCCATTATAGTCTCCTAGTTCCTTCTTTTTCTTGTCTTTTTCTTAGAGCTTTCACGTGCTTGTTGAATAGATAGTTTCCTAGCTTCAGCAGCGGCTTCGCCAAGCTTAAGTACAATTTGTCTTTTCTCATCTAAATCTCGACGTTTTTCTAGCAATCTTTTTGGGTTGTTTAGCCACTTGTCTACCTGCTCTAGTTGCTTTGCGTTTAGCAGCCGAAGTGGCGGCGTATTCTTTGGGAGAAAGAGCCTTAATTGCCGCCGTAGGTAAATAACGTTCACCGGTAGCTTTTGACCCTTGTGTACTAGGTTTACCACTTTTAGTTCTCCACTTTTGTTTTGTCCAATTTGCTAATGACTTCTGTGGCTTTTTCATATGCTTCCTTAATTTCTTCTATTGTTCTATTACATCCTATGCAGACATTCTCTTGCAACGTGCAGATGCCTATACATGGAGTTATAATCTACCTGTCCACTTAGCTACAAACCAAGCCGCTAGTCCTGCAAAGAATACTATGATAATAAACCCTACACTATAGCCTACGTATTCCATTATCTCTTCTCTACGCTTCTCTGCCATCTTCTCTTGATAACGTCTAGACTTTCTTGCTTCAGCTTGAAACTGTTGCCAATCCTGCCACAATCCGGGTCTACCTAGATATATCATCATCTTCTTGAGTTCTTCTTCTTTTTCTCTTATCTGCTCAAGAGCCATGAACTCTTCTAAGTCTCCACCACCTATGCCTTTGGCTTTTTTCTTTTTAAGGTTTTTCTCTATAGCTTCTTTAGAAAATACAAAATCTGATATTTGTTTAGCACAACCTGAAAGTTCCTTACCATTAGATATAAAACTCTTGATTACACCGAAGGCTGCATTTGCTGCTGCGAGTTCTGCTAACATTATCTTTTCCTTCTAGGTTTACAGTATGCTGTTATCCGTAGATTAGCTCCTTCCATCTGTGGTATTGATGGTTGCTTGTGTAATCTCTCTGCAAAGTACAAGCATCTATCTATGTCTTCAAAGGTTTGTGTCTGGTCTACTACTCTTAATCCCATCATAAACACTAACACAAACTCAATCATTACCTTTTTCTGCTACCTTATCTTCGTGACATTCACAATTACATTCTTCATAGTCACATTCGTAACACTCACAAGTATCACACTTTTCTTTTGTCATTCTCGTGTTTCCTTTTTAATTGTTCTTTTGCTCTTTTTGCGAGAGCTGCTTGCTCCCTCTTCCCAGATACTTTGGCTCGTTGTTCAAGGACAGTAAGTATTTGTATCTTTCTCGCATACGGTTTATTGATTCTTTTAACTTTTGCAATGGTGTCTTTGGCATCTGTGACCGTGGCAAACTTGATGCTAACTGTGTCTTTAGGGTTTTCATCCGTGTATAATCGTCTGTCACTACCTTTTGGTTTTTTTCCTGTGCCAACTTTAGGGTCTGCCTTCTTTTTCTTTTTTACTGTCATTATCCTCTATAGCCACCACCTGCTTTTTTGTAGGCTGATGCGACCATCTGTGCTTTTCTGGCACTCCATTGCCCGGGAGCACCTCCCTTACCACCTGCTTTGATACGGTTGAATATGTTCTTACGCATTGTTGGTTTAGTGTAATTCCCTGCAGCATTGACTGTGCTTCCACCCTTATTTAGTTTTAAAGCTGATAAAGTTTTAGCTTGACCTGCATGTGCCTTACTAGCTTTCTTTAACTTACTTGCTACTTTTTTTATTGTTCTTTTTGCCTTTGCTAGTGCCATCTCTATCCTCATATAGGTTATTAAACGTAGTGAATGGGTCTAGGTAAGATTCATGCGACTCTGCTGAGTGTGTCCACTGTGATGGTGCAAAGTCTGGAGCACCTTCTCCTGTAACCCACAGAGCAGGACTTGTAGCTCTTACTCTGTTATTTGGCAGTGCAACAATATTGCCTGTCCATTTCCCTGCATCCAACAAATACATCACGTGTGATTGTTTATGCTGTGCAGGGTCATCTGCTATGTCACTGTCTGTGTAGTCAACAGTAAACATATACTTAGCTGTGTAGAACTCATTGCCTATCTTACATAACCACGGACTAGAACTTACTCTGTCCATAACTATGATGCTATGGTTTCTTGATTCACAATCCCAAGGTTGACATAAGTGGTCTTCCATTGGCTCTGCCCATTCGTCTACAGGTATGTCAGCTACGAGTGCTTGTATAGGCATCCTTGCCCACATTGCACCACCGTGTACATTATCATCTTCTGTACAACCTGTGAAGACTACCTGAAAACTTAGTGACCTATCAGGTATGGTATTAACTGCGAAAGCTAGTGCGTGTAGGTATTCACCGTGATAATTCATATGATTACAAGTGAACTCCTTACGTACCCAACATTTAAAATGTGGTACGTTACTTATAAGATATGACATTACTTCTTTTTAGCTGCTCCACCACGAGAGTACATCTTAGTCTTCTTCATACCTGCACCACCTTTAGCCATGTATTTAGTCTTCTTCATTCCACCTTTTGCCATATACTTTGTTTTCTTTTTTGCCATTGCCATTGTTTTAGTTCCCTTTTGTTATTTTATTATACGCTTCAGGACTTGCCATCTTTAAAGCACGTAGTCCTGCATTATCGGTGACTGAACCACCACCTGAATACATGTGTTTCTTTCCACTTGCCATTCCACCATACATCATCTCTGTCTTCTTACCTTTAGGCTTCTTACCTAGCATAGATATTATAATAGCTATACCACCTTTTTTATTCTTTTTCATTGCTACTTTCCCTTATTTTTTCTATTGTCTACAGAGGATAGTACGTAGCCACCTTTTCTGTAGTCATTAATACCCATTCTATTTTTAGTTGGCATACCACCTTGATTAAATCTTCCACCACCTTTACCCACTATATTAGTATTTTTACTAGGAGCTTTAGATATTTTAATTTGTTTGCCCTTTTCTCCCTTTTTAAGAGCATCCATTTCTCTTTCTCTCTTAGTCATTTCTTTTGCTTTTATACTGTTTTTAATTGCTTCCATTCTTTTAGCTGTTGGCTCAAAGTCATATACTTTAGGTCCTCCGTCTGGAAAGTCCGTAGCTCGTTTAGGGTCTTTAATTACCTCACCTGTTTCTCTATTTATGTATGTACCTTTGTCATATATTTTTCTATCACGTAAGGATTGAGAAGTAGCTCTGCCTTTTTTATCAACTGCGGCAGCTTCCGACTTTTCTATTTTAGCAACAATAGCTTTTGCTTTTGTATTACCTTCTTTAGCTAACTTCTGTAAAGAGACTCTATTCTCTGCAGCTTTCTTTGTGCTTCTTGTAGCCATTGCTTCTATAAAGTTAGCATCAGGAGACATTGTAACTTTACCCATTAAACCTGCATCTACAGCTGCTTCAGCTTTAGCATCACCACCCTTTGTGCCTTTAGCCATACCTTCAAACATTTTAGGTGCAGGTGGATTACCTCTTTCAAACTTACCTCTACTAGAACCTGTTTGATTTGAAAATAAGTTTTTACTTTTAGGTTTCTTACTATCTTTCTTATTTTTATTGGCTTTAATTATAGCTTGTACTTTTTTAAACTCTTTAGCAGCATCTTGTGCTTTCTTTAATTTACTTAGTGCACTCATTATCTTGTCTCCTATTTACCACTTAACCTTATGTGACCAATACTTAGCACTCAGCTTCGTGGTTGGTTTACCTTGAGCATTATGTCTTGCATAATAACTCTTCTTACGTGCCTTATCTTTAGCTGTGGTAGGATTCTTTCCTGCACCACTTACACCTTGTTGTCCAAAGCGAATGAGTTTCATGTTATGCCCTTCAGCGGCTAACACCATATGTGATTTAGTTTTATGGTCAGGGGTTCTCTTAGGCTTGTTCACACCCTTGAGTCCATGTTTCTTGAGCAATGCTGCTCGTCTATTTTCATGTGCCATAGTTTATATTCTCATCTTATCTGAATCTTTATCTTCAAAGCACTTATACTTTAAGGCTTGGAACATAGGCATGTAGTCTGGGAGGTCAGCAGCCATTTCATATGTACGTACTATACACTCCTGCTTCGTTTTATATGGACCTTCCAAATCTTTTAGTGTGTGACATACATCGGAGTTACCAATCATACATACAAGTACAAACGCTTCAAACATTATTCTAACAACATTCCCTCTGCCTTCATTGCATTCTCTACATGCTTCAATGAATAGCGTACACCTGTATCAGCTTCAATGGCGGCACGAACATAAAACACAGAACTATGTGGTATATGAAGGTCTTTTAATCTATTAGTACGGATAGCATGATAGAATGCTTCCAACATATTCTCTGGTGTATATAGTTTTACTGATTTTCGTCTCATTGTCAAGTCTATTTTTATATTGTACGGATATTTATTCTAGGGGATATCACTTTAAGTGAATCGTTAAAGTGTATATTTACATGTTTATATACTTAAGTGTTTATATAAGTTATATTATAAGTACTATTTAAGTGTTACAGTTTAAGTGTTATCCTAGTTATCTTAATTATAATCGATTATGCCCTATGTGTCAAGCAAAAATAATGTAAGGTATGTACGATTGTTAAATCCGTGTGATAAATATGTCACACTATTCATATATATGTAGACAGTTACCCTTGTGGTTAACAGTAGAAATACCTAATCTGTGTATGTATTCATGTATACTACGCATACACCCCCCCATGGCACTCGCCCACCCACCCTCGAATGTGTGCAATATGCGTGCAAGTATGGTGTGTGTGTAGGAAAAATGTACCATTTCATGTATTATGCGTGTATATGTGTAAGGAAAGTGTAGCAATATCAATGCTTTAGCATTAAATGTAAACTGTTATGCTATCAGTTACCCTTGTTACATCACATGTAAGCATGAGAATACACAAACTAACATGAAATGTTAATGTTGATGCACATATACACTACCCCTATCATATGTGGTCATATCATGTGTAACAGTACATATCTCAACACGTATAATACACACAAGATATATTGCCTTATTTTGTTCCTGTTTCGTTCTTTTATCACATGATATGAAATCCTAGCTAATAAAAAACATAATAAAAACAATCACTTAAAAAATAGTGTTGACTAGGTTTTATTTAATCTATCTAATGAAAACAATTAAACAACACAACACATGAGGTTACAATGTATACAATGAATGAAAAAGAATATAACTTACTATCAAATTTAGTTTCTGATTTTTGTAGTAGTAAACCAAAATTAGAATTATTACGTAATGATAAACCTTTTTTAAAGTTAAATAATAATTTAACTAACTTAAAAATAATGTTATCTTTATGTGGATATGAGTTAGTCAGTATGTTGATATTTGAAACTTATGCTACAGTATTACATACTGAAACTGATAAATTTTATAATATACAAATTGAAACTAACTAACCACTTATGTTATATAATACTTAAATACTTCCATTTATGGGTAAAAAGTATTTAAGTATATATATAACTAACAACAAGGAAATTGAAAATGACTAGATTGAGATTACGATATGAAAGAAAAAGTACATTGCTTAAGAAAGCACATAACTATTCGATGCTTATGATTTTATCATACTTTTCTGCTATAGCAGTAACCTTATTTGTTGGTGTATTGATTGATATTATCACAGATAATACTGACCTAATGATTGACGTTTGCACGTTAACCTTCTTAGGTTTTGGGTTGCTTGGTATAATATGTATGGCTTTATCATTCATATACACAGAGAAAGCATTTGAAAGAAATTAGTAATTTAATATTTAAAAACACTTGATACTTTAGTGAAAGTGTTTATTAAATATATAAATAACTTAATAACATAAACACAAACAATGAGGTTACAAAATGACTAAGCAAAAAAATGGTTACATTTTATTTGAAGGCAAGAGTGAAATTGATGGTAAAGATATTGTTGTCATTGCTACAGGTTTGAATGTTAATTCAAATAATGACAAAACAGGTAGCATGGTACAAACTTGGATACTGTGTAGAGACATAGACCCACGTGAAGCCAACAAGTTAGGCTTAGACTATTCCATTTGTGGTAATTGCCCTTTACGTGGAGAAGCAGTAGATATAACTTCTGATAGGAAGTTAGCTAAAGATAGAGCATGTTATGTAGCTATCTATCAAGCACCCTTGAATGTTTGGAAAACATACAAGAAGGGTGGGTATGATTATGCCACAGGGCATGAAGCTATAGCTTTACTAGGTAAAGATAAGCTTATACGTTTGGGGTCATATGGTGACCCTAGTGCCGTTCCTTCATACATTTGGGATAGCTTCTTAGCTAAGTCTAAGGGTCGAACAGGTTATACCCATCAACATAATCTTGTAAGTACAAGATATGACTTATGTATGAAGTCAGCAGATACACGTGAAGAAGCAGTAGCTTCATGGAATGAAGGTATAAGAACATTTAGGGTTATCAAGAACGTTGACGAAATAGTCAAGGGTAAAGAGATACTATGTCCTGCTTCAGCAGAAATGGGTAGACGTACTACCTGTGACGATTGCAAGTTATGTAGTGGGTCAAGTATCAATGCTAAGAGCATTGCTATTGTATCTCATGGAGCAGGAGCAAAATACGTTGCTTAACCTTTACGTATCATAACGTTAATAATACTCCATTTATGGGTAAAAGTATTATTAACTTATAAGATACTTAATAACGAAAACAAATTAACTAAAGGATTTACATTATGGCTAAACTTTACAGATTACCACAGACTTCACACAAACCATTAAGAGCATGTTGGGTTGCTTATGATAGCAATGCAAGGGAAGACGAAGTGATTACAATGTATAGTGGCAAGGTTAAAACTTATGGTTTTAATATGAAACGTAAAAATAAAAATAAAAGATTCGTAAGGAAATCAAGAGCTTAGATATTTAAATTAAAAAACACTTGATACTTTAGTGAAAGTGTTTATTTAATTATAAAATATCTTATATAACAATAACAACAACAACCATTGAAAGGTTACACAAAATGAAAATTACAAGACAATCAATTCTTTCCAAAAATATATCCTCAATGGATATTGACGTAACACATGAGCAAATTGCTCTATGGGAAGGTGGTATGCTTATTCAACAAGCAATGCCTAACCTCTGTGAAGATGAACGTGAGTTCATGATGACAGGTATCACTCCTGATGAGTGGGATGCTCATATGGTTGGTGGCGAAGATGCTGACGAAGAAGGGCAACCAACATGGGAACAAGAGTGGGAAGACTATGGTGAGGTATATAGTGATGAGTACTAGGACATGGAAGGACATACGTATTGATGAAATCAATGAGAGTGGTGCAACCTACTCTCCTAACAACGAATACTTCGAGGAAGTATATGCTATCTACGATAGTAAAGCAGAAACTTATGAACAATTTAAAAAGGAGTTCACAAACAATGGCTAGAAAAAATGAATTGCAAATGTTTGAAAAGATTAGTATAACTAAAGATACTAAGAAGAAGCCTAAGCACAATGACGATTGGAAACGTGCTAGGAAATTACTACGTAAAACTAAACTAAACATACAAGAAAGGAGTTTTGTATAATGACTATTAAAAATTACATACACGTTCAGCTTAAGAGTATCTCTTACTTTTTGAAAGGTCAAAAGCCTACAAGGTTTAGAGTTAATGAGAAGAAGTCTAGAGGTTACTCTGTAACTTACACAGATGGTGGTAAGAGTGGGGAAGGCTTTATAGCCTTGAACAAGGGTAAGAAAGTATCTTACTTCCCTAATTACAATCGTAAAGGTGCAACACGTACCCTAGATTATGTACCATTCAAGCAGATGTTTGGCTTGATGAAGTACCAACATAAAAACCCTATAACTACAAATAGAAAGGTAGGTTAATTATGAGTGTACCTTATTGGCAAGTAGGCTTGAAGATAGGTGCAGAGAGTGGGCAATTAAATGTCCACTCTGATGCCCTAGAGCAATCATGTTATGGTAATGCTATTGACCATGCCATAGAAATGGCTAGAGCAATGCACCCTACAGAGAGAATAGAATTTTTATATGTGAAGGAGTACAACTAATGATGACATATTTTATAGATGCTAAGAATGAATTTATAATTGATGTTGACGTAAGAGGTTATGCACACAAGAAAGAATTGATTGAGTGTGATTACTTAGAATTATATCCACATCAAGTAAATGGTAATGACATATGGACAGACGAAGAAGGTAATTTAAAAGATTACAATTACTTCTTTCAGATAGATGATGTCATTGTGAGTGGTAATGCAGTTATCATGTCATGTGATGAGCATGGTGAGTCTGTACCACCAAAAAACTTGACACTTGAAGAATTAAAGTCTAGGGTTACATTTATGGGTAAGCGATACATTGACCCTAGTAAACTAAAGTTTGAGGTAAAGGAGTGGAAGTAATGCCTAACGATAATGATGCGAAAGTAGTATTAATCTTGAGTGGTATAGCAATGCTATACTTCTCATGTTACATAGGAGTGTAAGAATGATTGTTAAGATTGAAGTTACAGTAGACGAATTAGAAGTTATTATGGATGCTTTAGAGTTAGAGTATAACACGTGGAAAGAGTGTCTAGGTGGTGCTGACGAAGACCCATATGATAGGCTTGAGTATGAGAAAACGAGAGCAGTTATGATTAGGTTAGATGAACAATTATTAAAACTAAAGGAAGGATTAACACAATGATAGGTGCAAGTTTGTTTAATGGATGTGGTGTTGGTGCATTAGCTATGATACGTGCCAACCTACCCATCACAAGGTTTTACTATTCAGAGATAGATAAGTATGCTAACATAGTTATGGATGCTAACTTTCCTGATGCTATACCTATAGGAGATGTAACTAAGGTTGATGCTAGTAGTTTCAATGATGACATAGATATTCTAATGGGTGGCTCGCCATGTCAGGGATTTTCTTTTGCAGGACATCAGCTTAACTTTGACGATGAACGTAGTAAGCTATTCTTTGAGTTCATACGTATCAGAGATGAGGTCAAGCCTAAGTATATACTCTTAGAGAATGTACGTATGGCTAAGAAATCACAAGACATCATATCAGAGTATATGGGATTTGAGCCACAAGCATTAAACTCTAAGTGGCTTAGTGGTCAGAATAGGTTTAGACTATATTGGTGGGGTAAGCTACAAGCTGACGGCACATACAAGCAGTTGCCTATAGCACCTATGGTGGATAAGGGCATTGTCATGCAAGACATCTTGGAAGATGGCTATGCTACAGATGAGATGACTAGCCAAGATGGTAAGTCGCATTGTCTTACTGCTAGGTACAATGGTGCAGTATGGTGGAATAGTATTGAACGTAAGCAACGTACTATGGTACTGAAAGATAACCCTACCATGTCCAAAGATGGATTGATTAGGGTTGGTACTGCTGACCTCAAAGGGCATGACTCAATCAAGAGAGTGTATGCACAAGAAGGCAAAGCACCTACTCTTACTACCATGCAAGGTGGACACAGAGAACCAAAGGTTGCTATTGGTAGGATTGTTAATCGTAGACTAGATGAGAATGGTACTAGGAAAGATGACCAACTAGACCTACCATTCACTAGGCAACTAGAGGTACGAGATGATGAGAAGTCTAACTGTCTTACTACTGTGCAGAAAGACAACGTGGTAGTATCAAAAGATATGTGGCGAAAGCTGACACCCTTAGAGTGTGAGAGATTGCAGACATTACCTGACAACTACACCAATCATGTATCCAATAGTCAGCGATACAAGATGATTGGTAATGGGTGGACAGTTGATGTGATTGCACATATACTCAAGGGCATACAGTTAGATGAGACATGGCATGAAATGTATAACAACAACAAGGAGATGGTATAATGACAAACGAAAGTAGATATATGTTGGCATTGGTTAATGTATTATATTACCAAGCATTACGTATGAGCAAGGAAGAACTTCAACCTGTATTATTCTTTGAAGAAGTAGCAACAGACTTTTGGACACTTAAACAATGTCGCATACAATATGTCAAAGACCAACTAGAATTTATTCGTGATGGTAATCTTGATGATGAGATTGAAGACACTTGGAATACAGTATTTAAAAAGGAGAATGTATAATGGATGTAGATAATTATTATAAACAACTTGAAGGTTTTAGAATAAAGAGTTACTTAGGAGAAAGTGAAGAAGGCTTTCCACAGTTTCATTTAACCAAGCCTAGATACAAAGATGTCAAGGTTGAAGTGAGTGCAGATGGAGAAGGTAACTATGGTGGTGTATTATTCCTAAGTGAAATGGAGAATGTATAATGGCTTTTGACCAAATGAATATCAAAGATATGTTGTGTGATATGTACGACATTCAACGTCAAGTTAAACAAGCGAAGTTACTTGATGCACCAAAAGATAATGATGGAACTATCTTTACAATTAAAGATTGTTTTGACAATGTTATTGGTCAACTAGAACAAGAACTTGAACGCAGAGGACAGGAGATATAACAATGCTAATGGAATCCATGATATGCCTAGCACTCAACGTGTACCATGAAGCTAAGAATCAAAGTTTCATAGGGCAAGTGGCAGTCGCACAAGTTGTGATGAATAGGGTAAAGGATACACGATACCCTAACACAGTATGTGACGTAGTTAAACAAGGTGCAACATACAAATGGAAGCCTGACTTTCCTATCAAGAATAGGTGTCAGTTCAGTTGGTACTGTGATGGCAAGAGTGACAAGCCTAAAGAACATCAGGCATGGAGAACGGCTATGCACATTGCTAATGGTGTATACAATGGACACCTAGATGACTTTGTTGAGGGTGCTACACACTACCATGCACACTATGTCAATCCTAGTTGGGCAGATACTAAAACGTATGTAACACGAATAGATGACCACATATTTTACAGATGGGAGATTAAAGATGAATAGATATTATGTAGAATGGAAAGTAGATGGTAGCGAAACTTTTACAACTTATATTTATATTAAAGCATATAGTGTAGAGCAAATACGAGACATGCTTAATGAATATGATATAGTCGCAATAGATATAACAGATTAGGAGACACAGATGAATAGATTTATTATAGAACAAACACCACGTGAGATAGCATCATCTCTATGTGACCAACACGTAGTTAAGATGCCACTAGAAGAAGCACAGATGTTATGCACTACACTATGGCATTATGTACCTGACTATGCAGAGGAGTATGACTTGTACAAACCTGTCCATCAGAAGCATCCATGTACATTGTGGGCAATGGAATGTCGCAAGAATTATGAGTGGGCATTTGGATTGTATCACTTCATGCTTGAGGAGTACACTAACAGATACAAGAAGGTGCATGGTGCGGGTAAACATTATGATGCTTTGAAGTTGGGTGCTAAGTTTGTGCCTGACACTACTAACTTTATCACACCACATCCACAATGTTTTAGTGGGCATGATGACTTGAAGACAGATGAGAACTTTCCTATCCAAGCATATAGAAGTTTTTATATTGTTGACAAGATGAAGTTTGCGAGGTACAAGTATACAGAGATACCTGAGTGGTTTGAAGAAGAAGATAAACACATAGCTTGTTATAGTTATCCTAATTGTGATGAAGCACCACTTGGATGTATCGTATCACAAGGCTCACAAGCAGAGTCATATGGACACAGATAGAGGAGTAATGATATGGGTGTTAAAGGAACGTCACGAACAGGAGACATATCTGAATATGAAGTTGCTATATACTTTTTAAAGAATGGATACGAAGTGTTTAGGAATATGAGTTGCACAGGTTTAGTAGACTTGGTTGTTATATGTCCTAAGACTAAAGAGATATTATTATATGATGTTAAAACTACAACTACATATACTGATAAAGATGGTGTGACTACAATCTATGCCAACACTTCTTCTGAAGAACAGAGGAAACTAGGTGTAGAGATTGCAGGATTACACAAAGATAAATTATATACAGACCCAATTAGAATAAAGGAGAGATTTAAAAATGAAAATACATAGAGTAGTACAGATGTTAGGTGCAACAACAAGCACAGGTAAATTAGCAAGTGATATGTATGACTTGAATTACAAGGATTATTATTCAAAAGAACAAGATAGGTACATACCTATTTCACACATGGACTTTCAACATTTAGTCAGAGCATTCGTTAAACAGAATGAAGAGGATGTTAGGACTGACACACAAGAAGGTAAGATAAAAGAACAAGCAGAGTTCTATGATGATGTTGTTGAAAAGAATGACAAGATATATAGAAAAAAGATAAAGGAACTTGAGTTAGAAAATCAACGTCTTGTCCAACAACTTGAGCATGATGAAACTGTAGTGCCTAGGGAAGCCTATCAAGCCATGAAGGAAAGGTATCAACATGAGGTAAATAATGCAGAGTATTGGAAGGCTCAATACAGAATAGCCAATGACCTGTTACAACCTAACAAAGGATGTGGTTATGTGTTCAGCGAGATACCTAACGACACAGATGGTCAAGAGTTTATTGACAATATGAAGCAGTACTTCAACAAGAAGACATACAAGATGCGAGTACGTGGACAACACATCAAGCCTGAGTTGAGGGGTACAGGTGCTACATACTTTGGTCAGAACTTAAATGAGTCTACACATATGAGGGTTTATATTGATAACAAAAACCAATCCTAATATGTTAGTGCCTTACTATCTCATGCACTCATACTTGTATTACGAGATGGATGAACCCATCATTAGTGATGTAGAGTATGATGAGTTATGTAGGGAGTTAAAGGAGAAGTGGGATAGTGTAGAACACTTTCACAAACACTTGGTAGATGTGCAGTCATTAGGTGCAGGTACAGGCTACCAAGTTAAATATAATAATCGTATCGCATCCGCTGCGATGGAACTTTTAAAACAAGATAAGGAGAAATAATATGTGGCATAGAATAGTAGCACACTTCGAGGAGAAGTATGGAGAGAATACTAAGTATGACTTAGACTATGGTAAGTTATTAATTATAGCATTATGTATTTACATAGCATTGGAGGTGTAACATGACTAAAAAGAAAACAAAAGAAATAAATAAAATAATAAACTTGACGGCAAAAGAATCACGAAGGATATTACAAATACTTGAGGACTTACGTAGTATCAACGCTACTACAGACGATAAGTGTCCAATAGACTATGAGCAAATATGTAAGCTAGATAGAATGGAACATAAACTTGCTAACATAGTAGGTGCTGAAGTTGAGTGCGAACATGGACACTATAGCAGATGGAGTGGGTCTTATGAATATAAATGACCTAGTACAGAAGTACTATTTGTCTAATGATTTCAATGGCTTAGTAGATAAAACTAAAGTTGATTATCAATACTGTGCAAAAGTTTTACTTGAAACAAAAGTTGATGGCAAAAGTTTGTCAACAATAAGACTAAGTAAAATGACAGGTGCGATAGCGAGACGAGCCTACGAACAATGGTTGAGTCGTGGTATCTATCAGGCTAATGCTATCACATCTGTAGCACGTAAGGTATATTCGTATGGTATGGAGATGGGTTATGCTGAGAGCAACCCATTTGCTACCTACAAACGTAAACCTACACATGTAAGACGTACAGTATGGACAAAAGAACAAGTGATACAATTTTTAGATGTAGCTTATAGCGATTTTCAGTACAGAAATGTAGGTTTGATAGTGCAAATGGCATACGAATGGTGTCAACGCATAGGAGATATGCGATTATTGCAGTTTACAAACATAGATTTTGATAAAAGTGTGCTAAATTTGCAACAGTCAAAGAGAAGAAGTGTAGTACACCTACCTATTTCTCTTGACTTATTGAAAATGTTAGTTCAGCAGAGGGATGAGTATGGTTTTCAACCCTATGTGACCCCACATTATCGCCCTGTAGGTGGAGAATATAAGCCTTACACGTTAGTAAGACTATCAAAAGTGGGTAGACGAGTGATGGACATGGCTAATTTGCCTAGTGAATTACGTATGATGGACTTACGAAGGACAGGTACAACAGAAATGGTGGAAGCAGGAGTACCAATGGGTCAGATTATGTCTGTCACAGGACATGCTAACCCTCAATCTGTGAAACCTTATATGAAAAATACGTATGATTCTGCAAATAATGCATTGACACTACGTAAAACCTATGGTACAAGCAAGTAAATGCCGACAAGGAAAGTGATATATAATGTATAATATGAATGAAATAATAAAAGAATTAGATGTAGCCAATGGCATGACAAAAAGAATGAACTGTCCTGTATGTAAAGGCTACAAAACTTTCACAGTAACAAACAACATGGGTAAGGTAGTATGGAACTGCTATAAAGCTACGTGTGAGACTAAAGGTGGACACAGAGTACACCTGTCAGTACAAGACATACGTGATGCTATTACTCCTGATGTGATGGACACAGGCGAGGTTGAGTTTATTCTACCTGACTTTGTAGTACCACATGGTAATAGAAGAGAGGTCATGGACTTCTGCGAACTATGGGAGTTAGATGCAGACGAACTTAGCCTACACTATGATGTGAAAGAAAGACGAGTTGTGTTCTTAGTAAAGGACAATGGTGTTACTATTGATGCAGTTGGTAGGTCAGTTGCAAACAGAATACCTAAATGGAAAAGATATGGTAAGAATAGTTTGCCTTATACACATGGGTGTGGTAAGGTAGCAGTGGTTGTTGAGGATTGTGTGAGTGCTTCAGTTGTAGGCAATGATGTATACGTTGGGTTAGCTGTGTTGGGTACGTCATTATCAGAAGCACATAAGGAGTATCTCACACGATTCTCAACAGCAATTATAGCACTAGACCCTGATGCATTGCCCAAGACACTAGCCTTTGCAAAAGAGTTACGAGGATACGTTAACGATATTAAAATACTTAGATTAAAAGATGACTTAAAATATCGTGAACCTAGCGACATATTAAATTTAACTAACCTAACCCAACAACAACAATAGAAGGAGACCCAACATGGAACTATCACTAATAAGAAGTCTGATGGACAAGACATTCTACGATGAACACAGAGGTGCTAAATGTCCTGACAGATTATTCAGTAAGGATGTACGTCAGATAAAGAGTGCCATAGATAAAGCTATGGACACATATGCAAGAACAGTAACACCTGATGAGATTGAAGCATTGTTTATGTCTAACAATCCATCGATGACTACTGCACAGAAGCAAGCATACTCTGCTTTGTTTCATCAAGTAAAGAAGGAGCAACCACTTGGAACTGATATTGCACAAGAAGTACTCTCGAAATTATTCCAACAGGTTGTGGGGGAAGACATTGCTAATCTTGGTTTTGACTACGTTAATGGTGCTAAGTCCTCTCTTGAACCTCTTCGTAATATACTTGAGCATTATGGGGATGATTTTACTCCCAACTTAAATATTGAGTGGGAAGACATAGACTTAGATACACTCTTAGCTAAGAATGATTTGGAAGCTAGATGGACATTCAACATACCTAGCCTTACACGTAAGGTAGAAGGTGTGAATGCAGGACACTTAATTGAGATAGGTGCTAGACCTAACACAGGTAAGACATCTTTCCATGCGAGTTTGATTGCTAGTCCAAATGGCTTTGCTCATCAAGGTGCTAACTGTATTATCCTGTGTAATGAAGAAGGTTATCACAGAGTAGGTGCTAGATACTTGACTGCATCTACAGGTATGGAGATGAGAGAGATAAAGGCTAACCCTAGTAAGGCACGTGACTTGTATGCACCTGTTAAAGATAGAATCAAGATTAAGGATGCGACAGGTAGAGACATGGCATGGGTAGAGAGTGTATGTAAAGCATACAAACCTGATGTGGTACTCTTGGATATGGGAGATAAGTTTGCTAGGACAGGTGGCTTTGCTAGAGCAGATGAAGCATTGAAGGCTAACGCAGTACATGCTAGGCAGATTGCAAAGCAACATGAGTGTGCAGTCTTTTATATGTCACAGTTGTCTGCTGAAGCTGAAGGCAAAGTAATACTTAACCAAGCTATGATGGAAGGCTCACGTACAGGTAAGGCAGCTGAAGCTGACTTGATGATACTGATAGCTAAGAATCCACAGGTTGAAGGACAAGACGAAGAAGATTCACAACGACATTTGAATGTTGTTAAAAATAAGTTGACAGGTTGGCATGGTAGTGTACACTGTGAACTTGATTACAAGACAGCGAGGTACGAAGCATGAAGCTAACACTAGACGTAGAAAATACAGTTACTCACAGAGATGGTAAGCTACATCTTGACCCATTCGAGAAAGATAATAAGCTAGTTATGGTTGGTTGTCTTACTGATACAGGCAAGGAGTACTTATACAGAGATAACTATGATGGGTTGCAAGACCTATTGAATGATGCCACAGTTCTTATAGGACACAATATAGTACACGATTTGATGTGGATATGGGAATGTGGTTTTGATTACACAGGTGCTGTCTTCGACACGATGCTAGGAGAGTATGTATTACAACGTGGTCAGAAACAACCACTCTCTCTTGAAGCATGTGCTGAAAGATATAACTTGAATACTAAGAAACAAGATACATTAAAAGAATACTTTAAGAAAGGCACAGGTGTAGATGAGATACCACACGAAGAACTATCAGAGTATCTGTCTGCTGACCTACATGCTACACAAGAATTAAGTGATGAGATATATAGAAAGCTTAATACTGTAGAGTATAGTGGACTGATGACTACTGTTACTTTAACCAACCAAGTTGCTATTACTCTAGCTAGGATATACCAAAGAGGTTTCTCTGTAGATGTAGATGCACTAGATAAAGTTAGGAAAGAGTTTGAGCAAGAAAGAAAAGACTTACGAGTGTCATTGAATGGTCAGGTCAGTAAACTTATGGGAGATATACAAATCAATCTCAATAGTCCTGAGCAATTATCATGGGTTATCTACAGTAGAAAGCCACACGATAAAGCTATGTGGGCAAATAACTTTGAGTCTTACATGAGTAACACAGACTTTCGTAATAAAATTAAACAACATTCCAAAGTTCTTTACAAGCAACATGCATCTCATTGTGTTGAGTGTAAAGGATGGGGAGAAATTAGAAAGGTAAAGAAAGATGGAACACCTTATACCAACCCTACCAAATGTAAGAATTGTAATGGGGATGGTCATACTTTTACTGATATTGTGGACAGTGTGGCAGGACTAAAGTTTAATGCACCTAACCCTAAGTGGGTAAGTGCTAATGGATTCTCAACTAGTAAGACACAACTAGAGGTACTAGAAGGTGTAGCTAGGCAACGTGGCATGAAAGAAGCAGAGAGTTTTTTACATGATGTACGTAGACTTAGTGCAGTTGAGACATACTTATCATCATTCGTTGATGGTATCAATACCTACCTCAAGCCTGATGGTAAGTTGCATGTGCGATTGTTGCAACACAGGACATCGACAGGTAGGTTTAGTGGTGCAGACCCTAACATGCAGAACATGCCTAGAGGTGGTACGTTTCCTGTGAAGAAGGTGTTTGTGTCACGTTGGAAAGGTGGCAAGATACTTGAAGCTGACTTCGCACAGTTAGAGTTTAGGGTATCTGCTTTTTTATCACAAGATGAGGTAGCTATTAATGAAGTTTCTACAGGGTTCGATGTTCACTCGTATACGTCTAAAGTTATTACAGATGCAGGTCAACCTACTACTCGCCAAGATGCGAAGGCACACACGTTTGCACCCTTATATGGAGCAACAGGATTTGGAAGAACTAAAGCAGAAGCAGAGTACTATTCCCACTTCACAGAGAAGTACCAAGGAATCAAATCATGGCACTCCAGATTGGCTAAAGAAGCTGTAAACACAGGCAAGATAAAGACACCATCAGGTAGAGAGTTTTCTTTTCCTGATGTAAAGAGAAAGAGAAATGGAACTGTATCATACTTTACGCAGATAAAGAACTACCCTGTTCAATCATTTGCTACTGCTGATATAGTTCCATTAATCTTAATGAAGATAGATGACTTACTCAAGACTATGCAAAGTTGTGTAGTCAATAGTGTACACGACTCTATTGTAATTGACGTTCATCCTGAAGAAGAGAAGCAAGTATTATACATCATTACACTTGTTAACTCACAGATGAATGGCTTAATTGAGAATCACTTTGGTATAACGTTTAATGTACCACTATTACTAGAAGCAAAAATAGGTGATAATTGGCTTGACACTAAAGACGTTAGCTGATATAACTATAAGACTTTAACAGAAAAGAAAGGAAGTATTATGACAAATGAAGTAATAACTATAGATAAAGATAACTATGCAGCGATGGCTAAAGTTATGGGTATGTCAGGGGAGAACACCTCTGAGAAGAAGCAGACAAGTACCCTAGCAAGGCTACGAATTAACCACACTCCTATCATGGGAGAGGAAGAGGTTAAAGGTAAGATGACTAAGGTTGAGGTAGTCGAGGGTGGTACTTACAAACTTGAGATACCTGATGGCGAAACTTACTTTGCTACATCAGCTAAGATAAGACCCTACATGCAGAGATTCATGTATAAAAGATTTATCATGGGTACAGGAGATAAGTCCAATCGTTATGTTAAGACTATCATGGGAGATAATCTCAATATAGACTTGAAGGATAACGATGGTGGTTTTAACTGTGGTAAACCTTCAGGTTGGATTAAAGACTTTAAAGCACTACCTGAAAAGATGCAGGATTTAATCAGGCAGATTAAAAGAGTACGTGCAGTCTTTGGTACTATTGAGTTAGTCAATCCCACAGATGGAGTAGGTAATCCTGTTGAGGTAGGTAATCTCCCATTCATATGGGAAGTTGAGAATAGGGATGCATTTAAAACTGTAGGTGCTATCTTTACTCAATTAGCTAAGATGAAGAGACTACCTGTACATCACACCATTACTGCTAATACAGAAGAGAGAAAGTTACCTAATGGTAATAGCTTCTATCTACCTGTTACATCCCTTGATGTTACAACGCAGTTAGACTTAACTGATGAAGAGCATACAAGGTTTGCTGACTTCGTAGCTTGGGTGCAGAATTACAATGAGTATATAATGAATGCTTGGAGTGAAAATGCTAACAAGGATATGAATGATGATGACGTGTCTACAGTCGATGAGTTTGTAGATATTGATTCAGAAGAAGTAGCATAATGAATCATCCTGCTGAACTCGTAGTGCATCAGTATATGTCTGATGCCGTAAATGGTAAGTCTACTATGTCTGAAGAAGTAATTCAACAGGTAGGCAATGACGTTATGGATGCCCTGCGAAAGCAGTTTGGTGGGGAAAACAAGAGGGGTGACTTTCGTTTACGTATGTCCAACTTAGGTAGACCTACTTGTCAACTGTGGTTTGAGAAGAATAAACCTGAAGTTGCTTCAGCTAAGCCAACTAACTTTATGATGAACATGATGTTAGGAGATATAGTCGAAGCAGTCTTCAAGGGTTTACTCAAGAGTGCAGGTGTTAAGTATGACGAGCCTGAGAATGTATCACTCGATGTAGATGGTACAAGTATATCAGGCACGTATGACTTAGTTATTGATGGTGCAGTTGATGATGTGAAGTCAGCATCAGGTTGGTCATATGATAACAAGTTTGTTAACTTTGAGACACTTAGCGAGGGTGACCCCTTTGGTTATGTGAGTCAGCTAGTTGGTTATGCAAAAGCTGCCAAGAAAAAGATTGGTGGTTGGTGGGTAGTCAACAAAGCTAATGGTGCATTTAAATATGTGTCAGCACAAAATGCTGATGCAGATTATGAGATGAGTAAGATAAGAGCAACAGTGGAGACTGTAAAGCATAACAAGTTTGCACGTTGCTTTGAACCAATAGAGGAAACGTTTAGAGGTAAACCTACAGGTAATAAGATACTAGGAGTAAGTTGTAATTTCTGTAGCTATAAACATTCTTGTTGGGAGAACTTAAAAGAACTACCTTCAGTGAAGTCTAAGGCACAGTTCCCTAAGTTAGTTTCTTATGTTGAATTAAATGTCACCTCATAGTGTACGTAGAGAAGCAATAAAGTATGGGTATAGGAGTGGATTAGAACATGCCATCTCCCTATACTTAAAGGAACATAAGCATACATATGGTTATGAGTCTCTTAAGATAGAGTGGGAAGACTTAACTTATCGCACCTATACCCCTGACTTTATATTAAACAATGGTATTATAATAGAAACTAAAGGAAGATTCTTAACAGCAGACAGAAGAAAACACCTGTGCATAAAGAGGCAACACCCTAAGCTAGATATTAGATTTGTATTTACAAACAGTCGAAGTAAGCTAAGCAAAGGTGCGAAATCTACCTACGCAGAGTGGTGCATACGACATGGATTCAGATACTACGATAGAATCATACCTGAAGATTGGTTGAAAGAAAAGGGCAAGAACAAACACCCTATCTTTATAAAGTTCAAAGGTACAAAAGTGAAAAGGAGATAGGCATGGAAAAGAAACCTAGAAAGAAGCAATCAAGAATAAGGGCAAAGCTATTAAGAAAAGACTTTGTGATACGTGTAAGACCTGACCTAAATAAGTATAGCGAATGGAACGGTGCTGTTGATGTCTCTATTATTACAGACCCTGATAATAAGATGGATGACGAAGCATACTATCAAGTGTTACATTTATGTAAGATGATGTGTGCTATCGTACCATTAACAGAAGATGACTGTGACCTACGTGATGACATCAATGACTTTATTGAAAAGGTTGTTGACAAAGACTATCACGATATGGTAAAAAGAATGAAGGAAAAAAGTAAACCCAAAGCTAACGTAGTAAATGTAGAAGATAATGTTATACACATAACGATTGACTCTGATACAAAAGGTAACGCATAATGGAAAGGTATATGGATTATATGAATAGAAAATTAAAAGAAGTAGAAGAGAATAAACAGGACATGGTTAATAGTCCAATCCATTACAACAAAGCAGGTATCGAAACTATTGATGCCTTACAAGCTATGTTAGTAGATGGGTTTGACTATTACTTACAAGGTAATATAGTAAAGTACCTATGGAGATTTAGATACAAGAATGGTGTTGAGGATTTAAAGAAAGCACAATGGTATTTAAATAAACTCATTGAGGTCTATGATGATAAAAGTTAAAGTGTTTCTAACATTGGAGATAGACCCTGAAGAATACCCAATACCTGCTGATGAGAATGTAGCAGTAGAGATAGAAGAAGGAATACAAGAATACTTCTACGATGTAGAGGGTACTAAGATTAAACATATGAAAACAATAATGGAGTGATGAGATGATACAAAACTATTTACCAACTGACTACCAAAACTTCATAGCACTCTCTCGCTATGCAAGATGGAAAGATGACGAACAACGTAGAGAGAATTGGGGAGAGACTGTCGATAGATACTTTGATTATATGGCTAACCACCTAAGTAAGAATCATTCGTACACTATTACAAAGGCTCTCAAGGAGAAGCTTACAGAGCAGATAATGAACTTAGGTGTGATGCCTAGCATGAGAGCCTTAATGACTTCAGGACCTGCCTTAGACCGTTGCCATGTGGGTGGTTACAACTGTAGCTACATACCTGTCGATAGTCCACGTTCATTTGATGAATGTATGTACATACTTATGTGTGGTACAGGTGTAGGTTTCTCTGTTGAACGTGAGAATGTAGACAAGTTGCCTGTTGTAAATGAGCACTTTGAGAACTCATCTACTATAATTAAAGTAGGTGATAGCAGACCCGGTTGGTCAAAGTCACTACGTGAGTTGATTGCTATGTTATATGCAGGGCAGATACCAACTTGGGATACATCAGAGGTAAGACCAGCAGGTGCAAGGCTAAAGACTTTTGGGGGTAGAGCATCAGGACCTGCACCACTAGAAGAACTATTCAGATTTTGTATAGAGAAGTTTAAAGGTGCTAAAGGTAGAAGACTATTTCCTATTGAGTGCCACGACTTGATGTGCAAGATTGGTGAAGTTGTAGTTGTTGGTGGTGTACGTAGGTCTGCTCTTATATCCTTGTCTAACTTAGGTGATGACCAAATGAGACATGCTAAGTCAGGGCAATGGTGGGAGAATGAAGGTCAACGAGCATTAGCCAATAACTCTGTAGCATTTAAAGGTAAGCCTGAGATGGGTACATTCATGCGAGAATGGACATCACTATACGAATCTAAGTCAGGTGAACGAGGTATCTTTAACAGAAAAGCCGCACAAGTTAAAGCATCTGAGAATGGTAGACGAGAAACTGACCACTACTTTGGTTGTAATCCATGCAGTGAGATTATACTTAGACCGTATCAGTTCTGCAATCTTACAGAAGTAGTGTGCAGGGTTACAGATGGCTTAGAATCTTTGAAAGAAAAGGTACGTATGGCTACAATCTTAGGTACATTCCAATCAACTCTTACTAATTTTAAATACTTACGTAAGATATGGAAGGATAATACAGAAGAAGAAAGACTATTAGGAGTTTCCCTAACAGGTATT
>Ga0222716_10000544_pt1 | contig 32514 bp, 56 predicted proteins | sample C33_13DmetaG_FD_165044 | JGI IMG/M metagenome (GOLD analysis project Ga0222716, IMG submission 165044) | Estuarine water microbial communities from San Francisco Bay, California, United States - C33_13D | ecosystem: Environmental > Aquatic > Marine > Unclassified | place: USA: California... | reverse complement strand
GTTGAATATAGACCAAGAGTATAACGTGAACTCAAAGCCTCACTGAACACGACATTGCTATCAGGAATAGCGCCATAACCAAGTACGTTGTCAGTAGATGAACTATCACCATCAGCTGCACGAGCATCAGGATCAATGAATCTACCAAAGTATAAAGTGCTTGCATCACTACCAGCAGTAATTGTGCTGGTAATATCAATATATGGAGTGGTAGTTCCGAGAGTATACTGATTTGTAATACTCCAGGTAGAACTATCATGAGTCCAATTACCTGTCCAAGTCAGTGTATTTGTACCATCTGTAAGACCGCCCGTAATGGTGCCCGTAATATCAGTGGTACCAGTATTGTTATTTGTATAGTTTGTTCCGTCGATCTTAACACTGAAACCATCAAATGGAGAACCTGGTGTTAAGTAATCGTAGCTAGTGTTGAAAGTACCAGATCCTGTGCTATCAAATAATAGACCTGGACTGGTGTTTCCGCCGCTGCCGAATGTGCCTGTATTCTTATTGACACCAGCCTTTACATAGTCATTCTCTAGAATGCCCATGCCACTGGTTCCATCAATACTTGAAGTATCAGCCCACGCAGCAGACGACAGAGCGAATACGCCAATGATGGCGCAAAGACTGCGTCTCATTAAATACTTCTCCTTGTTTGCTTACCAAAGTAAACATTAAGCAATCATAGAAAAGTTATATAATAATATGGAATTCAGATCAGTTTGATTCAATCAATCAATATAATGATCGTAACTATTTATTATTGTTGTGTAATGGAAATAGGACAACCAGCTGTGGTAGAACAGGTTCCACTTACTGTGACTGTTTGATCAGTAGTGCTATCCTGTAAAAGATCTAACTCATATGCGCCGCCACCATTTGTGAGATTTATTGTGGCAGTGTGAGAACCCATGTTCTTCTGCATAACATTAACATCGTGGCTGTTACCACTCAGAGTCATGTCCAGGGATTGATCGCCACCGTATTGAGTTACCGATACAATTAAGTTACTACCAGTCAAATCTAAAATAGCACTATCAGCAATTGCTTCAGTTCTGATTGATAATAATAACAGAATCGGAAGCGTTTTCTTGAGTATAGAGAATAACATCACTACCAGCCTGATTGAGTTGCATTTGAGTTTGTGAGTCTTGATCTAATGTAATTGACACCACACGATTATCGAAGTTTCTAAAAATAATCAGTTCCCCGTCATTTACAATTTGAGTATTTCCTTCTTCATACACACCTGGTTGAATAGGATTGGTTGGGAATCTTTCGGTTTCCGAAAATATCTTGGAATTAAGAATATCAAGGACATTTGCAAGCAAGTCAAGATCAAGAAGACTAAAATCTAATCTTGTAAAAACAAGTTCATCTTTATCGAGTTCATTTTCATCCAATAAGTTTACATCAAGCTCGTTGAAATCTAATATATTTTCGTCTGAAACAGTTTCTTCATCTTTTTCTTTTGGCTTGCGGATAATCAGTAAGTTATTAATCTGAGCTTCCGATAAATCTAAAATCACTGGGGGTGTGGGGGCTGACTCTGCTGCACCAACTACGGTTGCTTGATAAGCCTGATTTAAGATTACTTGACCGACCTCAGATTCTACTGAAATTTCACCTACAGTACCATCCATATTTGGTAGGAGGATGACTAGTGACTTTCCAACCTCATCTACCGTCATACTAAATGCCGTACCAAGAACACCAATACGAGCTGTAGGAGTACTAATTGCTACCGCTTGTCTGTTGTTCTTTGCAATTAAACCACTTGCATACTTCACCGTGCCAAGAGTAACCTTCAATCCTAACTTACTTGCTGAAGGTTTACTCGCATCATACACGAAATCATCAATTACTAATTTAGAGTGCTTCTCAATCTTTACCTTTGTTTTATCATCAAATCCAATGCGGACCACACCGTTGCCGGTGCGAACATCATCATTCATTTCAATACCGAGATCTTCCTTGACAGCAATTTTATCCTTGCTTCTCAGAAGTTCTGCAGTACCTGTATTTTGTTCTACCTTACCGACCCCTGCATATGCAGTGTTAGTCAGTAACAGTAATAGTAATGCTAGACGAAGAACCATTGGTTGTTGCACTCACTGTACTTGCTTCTGCTCCACTCTGTGTGACACTAATCGTTGAACTGCTACCAGTATGGTTGATTGTAGTATCATGCTGGGCAGCACCACTCTTAGTTGCTGATACTGTGTTACTGTCCCCAGTAATATCAATATCTGTAAGTTTATCGGTGACGCTTGCCGCGGTTGAGTTTTCATTTACTGTTACTGTATTCGAATCTCCAGTAATATCAACATCTACATCTACATCATCAACACCGCTTGCGGTTGTGCCAACATTCACATCAACTGTATTCGTATCACCAGTATTATTGATTGTTACATCAACGTCGTCAGAACCACCATTTGATCCACTAGTAGTACCAACATTGATTCCAATATCAGAACTACTACCTTGTGTGTTTGAAGTGATATTAGCATTTGCACCATAAACATCGTAATCAAGTACGTTACTCGCACCTACCTGATCGATGTCCATGGTTGTTGATGAGCCATCGCTCGTGCTTACATCACCACTTGCGCCAACACGGTTTCCTGTACCGTCCTGGTTAATATTAATTGTTGCGCTTGACCCAGTTTGGTCTATATAAATCTCGTTGTCTGCAAAAGCAGAACTCGTAAAAGTCAAGAATGCAATGAGCGGAATTGCCAATTTATTTTGCATTTGCTCTGTCCTTATAATCCCAGTACTTCTTTTGTTTTCCTTCTTTAACCATTTCGATCACAGCTGCTTCTATAGCCTGTCTCACTGCATAGTTGACTGGCTCGTTTGTTGAAGTGCCTGCTTCTATTTCTAAAACTTTTGTTCCCATATCAAAGAACTTAAATACATTCACACCCACATTTGTGCTTAAGATTGTCTTTTCAGTAGTGATTGCCATTAACACTTTTCCTGTGAGTACACTCACTGCTCTGATACCCACTGTAACAACATCAACTCTCCATTCAGTTTGTGGACCGATCCCCAACCATCGTACACCGACACCGCCAGTATATTTGTTCGAATCATATCCTACAATCCCACCTTCGATCATAATACCAGCAAACTGAAGAGAACCCAGCTTCTTTGCTTTATCTCCATCAAAATTTTCACGTGTGTTACGAATTAACTGTCTCTCTTTAATTAAAGCATCAAGTCCGGATCTCTCAACAACCTGAAAGAATTTACCATCACTTAAATCCATTAATGCCTTAATTAAATAGATCTCCGCTCCTTGTGTGACTGCACTACTCAAATTTGCGATGTTGTCAGCTGGTTTTCTCTGACCAGTTTTATCGCTGAAATTATAAACCGCTATTGTCACTAGTTTGCCATTTGCGATAGGAGGAAATTCTTTAAGAACTCTCTTCATCGGCGTTTCGGCAATTTCTGGATCTCTACGAATGGTCGAATCCATCATAGTTTGACACCCTGTCAACAAAACCAGAGAACATATCATTACAAATCTAATCATGAGAATCCTAGAATGCAAATGATGCGATTGGAATATCCACTATTGTAGTTGATCCGTCAGCTTGATTGACAACAAGTTTGACGTTCTCATCAGTCATCTCATACTGAATAGTATTACCAAGAAGTTCAAGTGTACCCGATGTTTGTGGATCTTCTCCAAATAACTTCTCTGAAATCTGTTTACTTAACTCAGCATAAATTCGTGATTCAAGATTGGCCAAAAACTTATTGACGTTGGTGTTCTTTGCCTCTCGTTCAGCTTCCCGCCTAACAGACTCTATCTTTGCGTCAATATCTTTCTGTCTTTGAAATGTTAAATTCTCAATAGTTAATACATGCGAGCTGAATCCCTGCCCATTAAAAGCTGGGGATTTATAACTATGCCTGAGTTCTGATGCATATGCCACACTCATGCCGAATAAGAATCCTATAATAAGACCAAATACAAACCCGAAAATACTTGCCTTGAATAAATCCCATCCGTCATAATAGTAACGGACAGTCTTCATTGCCATTTCCCATGCTCTGGCTTCGTGTTCACTTTTCATTTTTCTTCCTCTCATCTTCCAACCTTCTTTGAAACTCAATTATCATATTCAGTTTTTGATTGAGACGAATCAAGTCATTATCAAGCATACGGATACGGTCGATCAATCCGATCAGGGTTATATTGGCATCATTGATCACTGGGTCAATTTGTTTTGTTGCCCAGGTCCAAACATAGTAAACGAAATAGCCAAGACCAACTGCTGCAACAATCGGAAAGCCAAAGTCTTTAATTAATTGTGCTATGTCCATGTTTTGTAGGCGTCCTTCATAACTGTCATCAGGGGTTCTGATTTAACCAGAACACCTTTACTATCGACTATGAAGATATCGCCTTTTCGAAACAGTCCTTTATCAAGGAGCTCTGTTTCAGTATCACCTACAACTGTGATATCACCATTCGGATCTAACCGAAGGGTATAATCGCTCCACCATACTGGTTTATCTCTCATTAGTCTTTCCTCGCATCGTTTTTTCCGTCAGCACGTGCAATTCTATTCACATCTGGAGTAATATCAAATGCATTACTCATTAGTGTGTCGATCCGAATAATATCGTGATTCATCGTTTGCACCCTATTATCAAGAGCACCGATGATCCCTTTCATTCGATTCACAGAATCCATAACGCCGTCAAGAATAAAACGCATTGTCAGAAAGACAAAATAACCACCAGCCATTGCAGCTGCTATTGGAAACCCGACTTCAGATATGAGCTTAAAAACATCTTCCATATCAGTCTCCTTCGATCTATTTATAAATAAATGAGTTAGCAAAGGTATATTCAATGGCGATAGTAAAATCAGAGGCGAAATGTAATAATTGCAATCACAATTGTCATTGCGAGGATATCGTCTGTAATCATCCAATCGGTGTTGGTCTGTCAGATAAGTGGCAGCCATGTGGATGTGGTGTTTGTGAATGTGATAAAGAACAAATCAAATATCCAGATTGGGGTTAATATGTCCGAGAATGGCAACGTTCAAGTAAATACCGAAGTAGAACTACTCAAAAGAGATATGGAACTCTTGGCTGGATTGGCTGAGAAGTTCGACGACGCTATTGATCGCCTATCAGATATTAGCACATCGGTAGATAAAATGCTTGCCGTCCATGAGATGCGATTACAAAATCAAGATCAACAACGTGAAATTATACATCAGAGAATTAGTGATATGAAAAAAGGAATGACTGATGAATTTAGATTGTTAAGAGATGAAAACCGCAAACAGCACGGCGAAACAAATGAACGGCTTGCTAAACTAGAACGTTGGCGCTGGTTTGTTGTCGGTGTTGCAACCGTCCTTGGATTCCTCGTCGCACAAATGCCAATTTTATCTAAACTATTTCAATAATCTATTTACTTTACCGATAGTCTTGTTATAATAGGCCTTGAGCCGTTTTAATGAGGTATTGGTTATGTCTGGTTGGATTGATGTAAAGTATGCTAACCTTCTTTCTGTTCAGTTAGAGAACTTTAAGGTTAAGAAAACAAATCCGTATCTTGCTAATTGTAGATGTCCTCTCTGTGGTGACAGTCAGAAGGATCGGAAAAAAGCAAGAGGTTATATCTATCAAAAATTAAATGCTCTGTTTTACAAGTGCCACAACTGTAGTGCTGGTACTACTCTTGGTAATCTGTTAAAGCAGGTAAATCCCTCTCTATATGATCAATATAAACTTGAAAGATATAAGGAAGGATTTGATATTGGTAATGCAGCCAAACCACATTCAAAGGTAGAATTTAATTTTGAAACTCCAATGTTTCAGGAGAAAAGTCCTCTTGAAAGGTTGTTGACTCCACTTTCGGAATTGCCAGATCATAATCCAGCAATACGATATGCTATTTCACGACAAATTCCTCGTGATAAATTTTCGGATTTATACTATATTGATGATGTAAAGAGAATCGAAGAATTATCTCCAGAATATAGAGATAGAATTCCTGGTATTGAACCGAGGCTTGTTCTGCCGTTTCGAAATCGTTCCGGAAATTTAATTGGGATTACATGTCGAGCACTTGGTAAAAGTAATTTAAGATATTTAACTATTCAAATTGACAATTCAGAACGAATGGTTTATAATTTAAATAATATTGATAAATCGCAGACCGTTTATTGTGTAGAAGGACCAATTGATAGTTTATTTTTACCAAACTGTATTGCCGTAGCATCAGCAGATTTGGAATCCATACGTAATATTATACCAAAACATAATACAACTTTAGTCTTTGATAATCAACCTCGCAATCCAGAAGTTGTAAAAATCATGCGCGGTTCGATGAAAAATGGATGGAATGTAGTGGTGTGGCCTGACACCATAGTTGAGAAGGATATTAATGAAATGATAATGTCGAAAAAAGATCCAGTTGAGATTCTCGATGTGATAAATACGAATACCCACTCGGGTCTATCCCTACGAATGAAACTGAATGCTTGGAGTAAATGCTGATGAACGTCCGTCTTATATCATATTCCCAGGCTCCAGCCGGAGACTTTATTGGCCTCGACGACATTCAAGATTTGGTAGCATATTGCGCAAGAGTTTCAAATCCAAGCAATCAAAATAATTCCGAGACATCGGCGAAACTCATTAAGTATCTGATCAAGCACAAGCACTGGTCGCCGCTTGAAATGGTGAGTGCATGCCTGGAAATTGAAACGACTCGAGATATTGCGAGGCAGATCCTGCGTCACAGGAGTTTCAGTTTCCAAGAGTTTAGCCAACGCTATGCTGATCCTACAAAGGATCTAGAGTTCGTTACCCGCGAGGCAAGACTACAAGACGAGAAAAACCGTCAGAATAGTGTGGAGGTGGATGATCCCAAACTGCAACAGGAATGGGATACACTTCAGCAGATGGTAATCGAAGATGCTCGTGCTGCATATCAGTGGGCAATTAGTAAAGGTATTGCAAAGGAACAAGCTCGATCGGTATTGCCTGAAGGACTCACAATGTCGCGTATGTATATGAATGGTACTCTCCGTTCATGGGTTCACTACATCGAGCTTCGATCTGCTAATGGAACTCAAAAGGAACATCAGGAAATTGCAAAAGCATGCGCGGTTGAGATTGCAAAGATCTTTCCGTTGATGGAGAATTTAGGTGAGTGAGTTTTACGAATTTTTAAAAGAGTCAGGCGCCGATACATTAAATCATAGTGGCAGAACTCTATTTGATCATCTCGTAGGTGTCGAGCAACTTTTAAAAAAGCATGGAAGATCAGAGACTGAACAAAGGGCTGGGTTATTTCATTCAATCTATGGGACCGAATATTATACAAAATCTGAATCTTTGAATATTCAGAGAGACAAGATAAGAGAATTAATTGGAGAGCAATCGGAATTGCTCGCATTTCTTTTTTGTAAAACAAAGGGACGTACACAGCGCATTGTCGAGGATGATTGGTTTCGTGAGCCAGAAAGAACTCAGTTACGTTGGATTGAGTACTGCAATTTAATTGAACAAAATCCAGATAGGGCAGATCGTTGGGTAGATATATTGGAAGAAAAGTTGGAAATTAATGGCTGATTTACAAGTATTACCTATATTTCCCACTCCATTTGGTATAATCAATTTCGGTGAACAGGCAAGAGAATTAAATAAAACTCTCGTAAAAAATATTGATGATGAACGATTGAAACATCAGGTTGAGACGGAAACAAGAACCTTTTCTGGTACATCAGGAGCTTGGCAATCAAAATTGGGACTTGAAAATAATTATGATAGTTTTAGTTTGCTTAGAGATCTTGTGCACCAGGTTGCATTGCCGACTCTTTCTCAGTTTGGTTGGAATCCAGACTTTATAAATGAATATACCACGACTGAAAATTTTTGGGCAAATGTAATTTTTGACAAGGGTGGTTGGTCACAGCCACACACTCATGGCAATGGAAATACATTATTAGCTGGAGTTTACTACCCAAAAGGAAATGAGATTGTTGAAGATTTGGATAAATTTAATCATACTGATGTGATGTCGTCGAGTGTAACAGTGCGTGAAGAAGGCTGTCTTGTTCTACTTGATCCGGCAAGAGGGGTTAAAGGACAAGTAAAGGGTGATATAGATTCGTTACGTCATCATCCGTATTACGGAAGTAGTATCTATATTCGTCCCAGGGAAAGTCTGCTTGTCCTATTTCCGGCTTGGCTAGAACATTATGTAACACCGGTTTTAACTACCGAAAAAAGATATAGTATTTCGTTTGGTGTAAATAAAAACAAAGCAAGAATTAAAGAGGATATTTAAATGGAACATATGGGCATCACCATCGATCCAAACCGAGATACACTGTTTGATGAACTCGGTACATTACGTCTTAAAGAGTCATATATGATGGACGATGAGATTAGTCCACAGGAAAGATTTGCATATGTTTCAAAAACTTTCTCTAGCAATCCTGAACACGCTCAGCGTTTGTATGATTATGTTAGCAAGCATTGGCTTTCTTATTCTACTCCTATTCTATCTTACGGTCGTTCAAAGCGTGGCTTACCTATATCTTGTTATCTCAACTTTATTAACGACACAGCCGAAGGACTCGTAGAGAATCTTTCAGAAACGAATTGGCTGTCAATGCTAGGGGGTGGAGTCGGTATCGGTTTTGGTATTCGTTCTGCTGATGACAAGTCTACTGGTGTCCTTCCTCATCTTAAAATGTATGATGCTTCTAGTCTTGCTTATCGTCAAGGTCGCACTCGTCGTGGTTCTTACGCTGCTTATTTGGATATTTCTCATCCAGACATTCTCTTATTTCTTGAGATGAGAAAGCCCACAGGAGACCAGAACTTCCGTTGTCTCAACCTGCACCATGGAATAAATATCACGGATGATTTTATGCAGTTGATTGAAAACTCCATGACTGATCCAGAATGCGATGATACATGGGAGCTGAAGGATCCACACACAAAGGAAGTGCGTGAGACTATTTCTGCTCGTGATCTTTGGCAGCGTGTACTTGAAATGCGTATGCAAACAGGTGAGCCATATATTCATTTTATTGATGAATCCAACCGCAAGTTACCACAGTGGCTCAAAGACATCGGTCTTTCCGTAAATCAGTCTAATCTTTGTTCTGAAATTATTTTGCCAACTAACAAAGATAGAACTGCAGTATGTTGCCTTTCCTCTGTAAACCTGGAATATTTCGACGAATGGTCAAAGAACAAACAGTTTCTCCGAGACATTTTGGAGATGCTGGATAATGTTTTACAGAAGTTTATTGATGAAGCTCCCGATAGTATTTCTCGTGCTAAGTACTCAGCCATGCGTGAGCGATCCGTTGGAGTTGGATCGCTTGGATTTCATGCTTACCTTCAGCGAAAGGGAATGCCATTCGAATCTGCCCTTGCTAAATCCACTAACCTCCGAATGTTTAGGCATATCCGAAAAGGACTTGACGAGGCTAATAAGCAACTGGGAAAGGAAAGAGGTGAAGCGCCAGACGCAGAGGGAACTGGACTCCGTTGCAGTCACGTTATGGCAATCGCCCCGAATGCCTCGAGCTCAATTATCATGGGAAATACCTCTCCTAGCATCGAGCCTTGGAGAGCAAACGCCTATCGTCAAGATACTCTATCGGGAGCATTTCTAAATAAGAACAAGTATCTTGATAAATTGATCAAGGATAAGTGTGACGTTGATGATTCGCTTAACTATGATAAAATCTGGTCAAGCATTATTGCAAACGACGGTTCAGTTCAGCAGTTAAAATGTCTTGATGATTATGAGAAAGATATATATAAAACATCGATGGAAATTGATCAACGTTGGGTAATTGAACACGCTGCTGACCGTCAGCAGTTTATTGATCAGGCGCAGTCATTAAATGTTTTCTTTCGCCCAGATGCAAATATTGCATATCTGCATGCAGTTCATTTTCTTGCTTGGAAAAAGGGATTAAAGACTATGTACTATTGCCGTTCAGAAAAGATTGGTAAGGCAGATCGAGTATCAAAGCAGATTGAAAGACAGATTATTAAAGAAATTGATATGACTGCTATTGCTGCAGGAGAGGAATGTTTAGCATGCGAGGGGTAAGGGTTATCACAGGCGAGGATTGCTGGTACTGCGATCAAGCAAAGAAACTCTTAAATGAGCATAATATCGAATATGAAGAGGTAGATGTGTTTGAAGCATCTGCTATAATGCAGGAATACAATCTCAGAACAGTTCCTCAAATCTTTGTAGAGGGCAAACTATTAGGCGGCGGTTACACAGGTTTAAAGGAATACTTCGATGGCAAATAAGCTCAAGCTACAGGACGAAAGAGATTATTTCAAGCCATTTCATTATCCTTGGGCATATGATATGTGGCTCAAGCATGAACAGTCACACTGGCTTCATACTGAAGTGCCTATGATGGAAGATATTAAAGACTGGAAAAATCGTTTGACGACCGAAGAAAAGTATTTTCTTACTAATATCTTTCGGTTCTTTACACAGTCAGACATTGATGTTGCAGGTGGATATGTAAAGAATTATCTGCCTAACTTCCCACAACCAGAAGTTCGTATGATGCTCACTGGATTTGCAGCACGAGAAGCACTACATGTTGCTGCCTATTCTCATCTGATTGAATCTCTTGGTATGCCCGAAACTACATATAATGAGTTTCTTGAATATGATGCCATGCGTGAGAAGCATGAGTACTTTATATCAAAGGTGGACAATGGTGCTATTCTTCCTGTAAAGATGGCAGCTATTTCTGCCTTTACTGAAGGTCTTGCTCTGTTCAGTTCATTTATCATGCTCTTGAACTTCCCTCGGCACGGCAAGATGAAGGGTATGGGTCAAATTGTAACATGGTCAATAGTAGATGAGACACAACATGCTGAAGGAGTTATTAAGCTATTCCGCACATTCGTTGAAGAAAATCGTGAAGTGTGGAATGATGAAACTAAATCACAAATCTATACAATTGCAACTAAAATGGTTGAGCTTGAAGATAAGTTTGTGGATCTGGCTTTCCAAATGGGCAAGGTCGAAGGGTTACGCGATTACGAGGTTAAAGAATATATCCGATACATCGCAGACAGACGATTGATCTCAATGGGGATGAAAGGCATTTATAAGGTCAAGAATAATCCTTTGCCATGGGTTGAAGCAATGATTAATGCACCGACACATACCAACTTCTTCGAGAACCGAGCGACTGATTATGCCAAGGGTGCTTTGAGTGGTTCTTGGAATGAAGTTTGGGCAAACTAAGGAAGGGTATAAATGGCGCCAGTAAAACAACAATTATTGTGCAACGACTGTCTTGCAGACTTCGAAATTAAATTTGATGAAGAAGAACACGAGCCTGTATATTGTCCTTTCTGTGGTGCTGATTTACTTTGGGATGAAGACGAAGATGAACTAGATGACTGGGATGATCCAGATAATGATGAATACGAATGACATGGTACTATAATGGAGAACCTTTTACCAGTGAAATGATTGAAGATAATATCGGTTTTGTATATTGTATAACCGATACTTGTAATGGAATAAAATATATTGGTAAGAAGGGATTAATATCAAAACGCAAGATGCCACCACTGAAAGGCATGAAGCGAAAGAGAACCAAGATAGTGGAAACAGACTGGCAGTCCTATTATGGGTCAAGCGAGACTGTTAAGATGCTTGTTGAGAAATTTGGCCCGGAGATGTTTCATCGTGAAATCTTACGATTGTGTAAATCAAAAGGTCAAATGAGTTATTATGAAGCCAAGTTACAGTTTGAAACAGACTGTTTATTGAAACCAGAAGAATATTATAATGAATTTATCGGATGCAAAATAAATCGTCGTCACTTGTTGACAAAGAACTCAGAATAAAATATAATATAGATAAGTTTGATAAAAGATCTACAATCGGCAATCCTGGTGAATCATGGGATATGTTTATCATTCGTAAAATGAGAGAAGAGCGACTATATAATGAAGCAAGGAAAAATTTGGGGAACGACTGAATCTCTATTGGTAACTTCAATGATCGAAGTTCATCGAATCGATATTAATCCAAGATCACAATGCTCGTTACATAAACATGAGTTTAAATATAATATGTTCTATGTGATCAAGGGTAAGCTCCATATCGAGGTACATAAGAACGACTACGATCTTGTAGATACAACGACTCTCTTTCAGGGTCAATTCACATCCGTAGCTCCGAATGAGTATCATATGTTCAAGACTGACGACGTGCCAGCCCAGGCTCTTGAGGTCTACTATTTGAATGAAATTTCTGAAGACATTGTACGTAAAACGGTAGGTGGTACTCGTGGTTGATGTCGTGTGTGTTAAGTGGGGAACTGAGTACTCGGATGATTATGTTCGTATTTTGAAGGCAATGGTAGAGAGAAATACCACTGCACCATTTAACTTCAAGGCTTTTACTGATACGCCGATTGATGGCATTGACACATATCCACTACCCGAAGGTCTGAACGGATGGTGGAATAAACTCTATCTTTTTTCAAAGCACCATACATATAATAATGTACTTGATAAACGAGTTGTTTATCTCGATCTTGATACAGTAATCACTGGTAACATCGACTTCTTTCTAAATTGGGATGAAGGCGAATTTATGGGCATTGAAAATCTTGGAGTAAATAATAGATTTGAAGATGGAACTCAATACCATAATGTTTTCCAATCGGGTGTAATGGCATGGGATAGGGATTGGGCTCATTTTATTTACGATATTTTTGTGGATAGGCAGGAAGAAATTCTACATAAAATCCGTGGTGATGGTGAACTGCTACATGATATTTTCCGACAACTGGCTTTACCAATACACCTATTTCAACACACCTGGCCAGGTAAGTTAAAGTCTTATAAGTATCAAATATATGAAACTGGTTTAGATGATGAGACTGCGATTATTTGCTTCCATGGCACACCACGGCCACACGAGGCAATTGGCCCGGAATCAACATTTCCGTGGGGAGTTGAATTCGTTGCGAATCCTTGGATAGGAGATTATTGGAAACTATGAAATTTGCAATCTTAACACCAAGTCGTCAGAGACCAGGTCGACTTGATAGTTTTATTCAGTCAGTTCATGGTCTTGCAAATGATAAGGGTCGAGTCTTTACATATAACTATATTGATTCAGATGATCCTCGTATTAAGGCTTATGAAGAGTATCAGCGTAAACAACCTGTAAATAATATCAATTGCATTGGTGAGCCACAATCAGTCTCCAAATCCTGGAATGTCATTGCACAGAAGGCTATTGATGATGGTGCCGATGTTTTAATTATGGGTAATGATGACATGCTCTATCGTACTCAGGATTGGGATCTTTTACTTGATAAGGAGATAGAGAAATTTCCAGATCATATCTATTGCATGTGGTTCGAAGATTTAATCAATGGCTCGAATCACTGCGCCTTTCCAATCGTATCGCGTGTGTGGTACGAGACACTGGGCTACTTTGCGCCAGGGATTTTCAATTTTGGTTACAACGACACGTGGACCTTCGACATCGCAAAAAGAATTGGTCGGACTCACTTTATTCCAAACGTCGTAAATGAGCATCTACATTTTACCACTGGTAAATCTGGCGCCGATGAAACCACTCAACGTAACAGAACTACAGAACGTGGTAACCTTTATGAACTCGATAAAGTAATCTTCGAACAATCAGCTGAAGAAAGAGCAAAAGCGGCTCTTACCCTCTTGCAGATGATGGATGGACCAAACGAAAGATATTAATTATGAAAAGGTGGGCAATCTATCGTATTCATTATGGCATTGACTTTTTAAAGCAATCAATTGATTCCATTAAAAACTCAGTCGATAAGATCTTTGTCATCTATTCAATCAATCCTTGGGTAGTGAAGGATACCGTAAACTATCTTGGGTCTGAAGTCCCAATGCCTTGTTTACACGAGGACGTATTTCAGTTCATGTATGATAACTATAAGGCAAAGCAAAAGATTGACTATTTCAGACATGAGGTTACCACTCCTGCTAATCAATTCAGAATGTACTACGATATCTGTGTAAATAAGATGGGGTATCAACCTGAGTCTGTGCTGTTTATGGAACCGGATATGGTATTCTATAAACCTTTGGTCAATTCACTCTTTGATGAACTTGACAAGAGAAAAGATATACCTTGTCTTGGTACCACTCAAATTGAGTTGTGGAAGGACTGCAACTGGCGAGTACCACAACGCGATCGCATCGGTCCTATGATTTGGAATCCAAAGCGTATACCAAACTTTACAACTCACTTTGGTACATGGCATCCACAACATCAGATCGTTAGCAGCTATATTCAGAACTATAACTTTGGGTTCTGTCTTAATGCAAAGACAATGCTATACAAACATCTGACTGCTATTAACTTTTCGGCTGCAATAGGTGATTCCATTCCATCACAGGAATGGTACAGAGATAAGTGGTTGAACTGGACGCCTGACACAGCTGATATAGAAATTTCAGAAAGGTGGAAACACCTTATACCGAAGGCGGATATATATAATATGCCAATTGAAATGAAGAACCAAATGGAGTTACATCATGGGTGAAGTGATTCGAGAAATTAACATACCTGGTGATGCAGGCGTTGTGAGTTTGGTAGAGACTGATGGTCATTACACAATTCACCGATATGCAGCCAGAGGAAAAATCAATAATAGAATTTCAAATTATGAATTGCTCGATAATAATAACGTATCGAAGTTAATTCCACTTGATCTCGAATATGGAAATAAGATTCTTGATCGCATCGAAGATGGTGAAAATTATTCAAACGTTTTTATCTTCTATAAAAATAAAACAACGGCAGAATTTGTAATACCAGAAAAGAGCGAGGAGGAACATAAGTATACCTCGACCGGTATTAAGTTTTGGCGTCATGCCGAACAGATGATTAACTATAGATCAGGTGGACCTAATACTGTTATCTCAACTCATATCTCACCCGAGGGCACCTGTAACCTTAAGTGCCCGTATTGCTCCGTTACATATCGCGATACACATAGCCGCCTTGATATGGAAACCATTCGGGATTATGTGCTCAAACTTAAATCACGCGGACTAAAGGCAGTTATTCTTACAGGTGGTGGTGAACCAACCGCATACAAGTACTTCAATGAACTTGTACGGTGGTTGAAGGAGCAGGATCTCTCTGTTGCTCTCATTACAAATGGAACGCTAACACGTCGAGTCGATGACGATGTTTGGAAGTTGTTCTCGTGGATCCGAGTGTCAATCAATATCTTTACTGGGTGGGAATACACTATCGGCCTACCACAGGATAAGATCGACCACGACAAGACGATTGTTGGATGTTCTATGGTATATACGGTGGAACACGAGGAGTCTGACGAGATTATGACCGATCGTATTGCTCTACTCAACAAAGCATCTATGGTTGCTGATCGTTGTGGAGCAAAGTACATCCGTCTATTGCCAAACTGTTTGCTGTCGCAATATGATCTTATTCGTCAGCATCATTCGTTAGATAATACGCTAAAGGAACTGAACGATCCACGTTTCTTTCATCAGTATAAGATCCATGGCGCACCACAATCAAGCAAATGCCATCAGGCTCACTTTCGCCCATATCTATCCGAGGAAATTCATAAGGAAACTGGTAAACCCGGAACCGTGTATCCCTGTGACTCAGTCGTACTGAATGATGGATATCAACACTTTGCCGAGGAATATCAGCTCTGTCATGCATCTGATATTTTAGGTTTTATTGATAATGAGATCGAACAAAAATTTAATGCACGTGATAGATGTACAGGTTGTGTATTTACAGAAAATGTAAATATGCTTGATGATTGGGTAAATGGTAAAGTGAATCGAATTGGGGAATTTGATAAGCCATTGATGCATGAAGAGTTTGTTTAATGAATGATTTCTTTGATAAAAGTTATTACGAAAGTGGTCCGCAAAGTGGAAAATCATTGTATCAGAACTATCGTTGGATTCCGGAGCTTACCATTCCATTGGCTCATCACGTTGTCAGATTTCTTGATATTCAGCCTGGTGATACTGTTATGGATTTTGGCTGTGCTAAAGGTTATCTCGTTTATGCATTAAAACTACTTGGTGTTCAGGCTCACGGCGTAGATATTTCCAAATATGCAATCAGTCAAGCACCGAAAGAGATCAATGGATCAGTCAAAGCTATTGAGCCGTATTCAAACGATTTTATATATAGTGATTATCTATTGGCAAAGGATATTCTAGAGCACATTCCATATGACAGTCTTGATAGACAAATGGAGATTCTCAGAGAGAGATGCAAGTATATCTTTGCTATCATACCTCTTGGTAAAAATGGTAAATACATTATACCAGCATATGAGATGGATCAGTCTCATTATATTCGTGAGGATATTGATTGGTGGAAAGATAAATTCAAGAGGGCAGGTTTCAATGACTGCTCATTTTCAACCGACCTAGGTGCCTTTAAACAAAATTGGCAGGAGGTCAATGATAAAGGTAACTTATTAGCATGGGGATTTTAAAATGAAAGTTGGTTTTGTAGGTGTCGGCAAACTCGGTAAGGATGCCGCTGAGGTACTTGGCGAACACTATGATGTTACTGGATACGATGTTCGTCCAATCTCAGACACCACTATTAAGATGGAATATAATCTTGCAGATGCAGTTCGTGGTAAAGATATAGTTTTTATTGCTGTACCAACGGCTCATCATCCAGATTATGATGGGCGATATGCTACGTCCCATTTACCGCCTAAGGATTTTGACTACAGTATTGCAATCCAGGCTACAACTCAAGTCGATCAGTACGTTGACGAGGGTACACTCATTGTCATGATTAGTACTATGTTGCCTGGTACTGTACGACGAGAGATCGCTCCTATCGTCACCAGAGGTCGATTCATTTATAATCCATATCTTATTGCGCAAGGTACAGTTAAATGGGATATGAAAAACCCAGAAATGATTATGATCGGGACCGAGGATGGTTCAACGACTGGTGATGCAAAACTTCTCGCTGATTTTTATCAGCCCATGCTTGAAAAGGAGACGAGAGTCGAAATCGGTACTTGGGAAGAAGCCGAGTCGATGAAGATCTTCTACAACACCTTTATCACTGCTAAACTCTGTCTCGTCAACATGATTCAGGATGCGGCAATGGCTGTGGGTAATATGAACGTAGATAAAGTTACCGATGCTCTCAAGCATTCGACGGATCGGATTATGGGTCCAAAGTATATGACAGCTGGACTTGGTGATGGTGGTGGTTGCCATCCCCGTGATAATATTGCCCTACGATCATTTGCTGAACGCCATGGTTTTGGATATGATCTGTTCGATGCAATTATGAAGGCTCGTGAGGAACAAGCTAATAACATTGCAAAACATTTTGAGAAGGTCGGTGTACCAAAGGATATGCCGTGCGTTATCCTAGGATGTGGATTTAAGCCTGGTGTGGATCAGTTGGCTGGTTCACCATCTATCCTTGTTGGATATTATCTCGAGAAACTCGGTTACAGCGTCACATATGACAAGGAACAGATGTCGAATGGGATTTATGGTAATGTAGCACCACCGGAAATTAAACCAACTGCATATCTATTGGGTTGGCCAAAACATTTTGATAAGTATCCATTCGCACCAGGATCCATTGTAGTGGACCCATGGCGCTCATGTACTGGAAATGATAGAGATAATCTGACGGTATATCACTATGGTGATACGAGAACTAGTCCGTTAGGGCTAGTGCACTCTCGATCTTCTCTTTCAAAGATTCAAGAGAATCTTCAGTAGCCTGATAACGGATGCCGATACCACCATTCTTGATCCAAGCATCAATGTTCTCTGGCTTGTCATCAATCAGAATGTTCGGCTGACCGTTTTCAGTCGCATATTTTTGCTTGCCACTGGTGAAGATGGCTTCAGATGGATAGTAGTTATTCTTATCCAACCAAACCCGTTTCCACATGGATGAGTTATCGTAATCACCACGAAGAGGAGCTGAAAGGATACACCATTCGCCATCTGTGGCATCATCGACGAATCGAATCAGCTCATCTGATGTGGGAAACTTTGGGAGACGACCAAAGAAATCGGTACCTCCCAGAGCCATAATGGATTCTTCCTTGTTTGGAATATCCTTCCAGTGTTTCACACCATGGGTGCGAGCCAACTCTGTGAAGAAGTCGGCAATCACACCATCCATATCAACATATACAGTCATTTGCTTTTCCTTATCATATATGCATTCTATCATACTCTCGAAATAATGTCAACAAAAAAGTTATAAAAAAAATATAACAGTATCAATAGCTTAAAAAACTCTAAAAAAATCACAAGCCATTGTTTTTGTTTGATAAAAAAATTCACTTTTTTGTTTACATAATTAAATTTTTATGGTAAAATCTAACTATGATGATTGATAAGGAAACTAACATGACCAAGTATACGATCCTCCAGATTAACCTGACCGATGCTCAGGTTGACGAAGTTAACGCATCGAAGGGTGAATATCCTGAGTTCTACATCAAGTCTCTCCGTGCAAATATCCAGCCGAATCCTGAGGCTATCCTGGATGTCTTCGACATGTACAAGCCTGTCGCTAAGATTGAGGCTGAAAATCTTGAGCAGGTCTTCCATATCGGCAACATGGGCCCGGAAGAAAAGATCGAGCGCCTTGATCGGATGCACAGTGTATCGGTTGGTGATCTGGTGTTTGATCCGAACACTGGGATTTACTACTATGTTGACTCCTTTGGCTTCGGTGAACTGCCGAGCGAAGAAGTACTTCGTAAAGTAGCCTAATAAATAGGAAAAAGGAGACTGTTATGAATAAGAAAATTCTTTCCGTTGCAGCTATTGGTGCACTACTGATGACTACTGGTTGTCAGACCGCTAGTGCTGGTGATAATTATGTCGGCCCTGTCATCGGTGGTGTTGCTGGTGGTATTATTGGTAATCAGATCGGTAAAGGTTCCGGTAAAACTATTGCTACCGCCACTGGTGCCGTGATCGGTGTTCTGGTCGGTCAGGAACTTTCCAATCAGAACCAAAGCGGTAATCATCACCATGGTCATCCGGCTCCGGTAATCTATACCTATCCTACCGCTGGACTTTGTGGCCATCACAGCAATCCTGGTGTACGTGCAGCCTGTGAACGCGGTCATGCAGAACGTATGCACCAACAGCAGATCCAGGCCGAGAAGCAGGCCTACTCGTGTGCTCGCTATGGTCGATGCAACTACTAAAAGACGAGAGCTGATGATGCGGGCTTTGGATGAGATGCCAAAGTCCGTATCTGATGCTGTAAACTATGCGAGTGTCGGCTTTACAGCAAGGGATATAGTATTCCTACACTCGTTATATGTGAACGGTGCCAAGACCGAGGATGAGCTTGTCACTATGATAAAACAGAAGGATGCCTTTGAGACTCTACTGAGTCCATTTGGCCGTAGGATGATAGTATGACTCGTGATGCAGCAGTACGTCTAATCGATAATGCCATTCTTGCTCGTGATAACTGTAAAAAGTCTGGTTCGGAGTGGGGTGTATTATACTGGGAATCGGTATATTGTGCTCTTGTCAAAAAATTTGATAGAATGAATTGACTTTTGAAAATTCATAGTTTAGAATATGAAAGATGGGTAAGGGATCCGAGGATCTCTGAAGCTATTGATAATGAGGAACTCGGTACTCTGTACCAGATCTTGTGGGAGTTTTTACAAAATGAGCGGCATGCATCTTCTTCCGGTGTATTACTCGACAACGAGCACCAAAAAGCGCAAAAAGAAGAACAAGACTAAATCACTCATTGCGGCTGAAAAAGAACACGAGAAGTTTCTCAAACGTATGGGTATCGGGTCCCGTAGCTCAGTTGGATCAGAGCAGCGGTCTTCTAAACCGCAGGTCGCAGGTTCGAGTCCTGCCGGGATCGCCAATTCACGGAGCGTAGGAAAGTCTGGTAATCCGCCACATTTGGGATGTGGAGATCGGAGGTTCGAATCCTCCCGCTCCGACCAAGTTTTCTATGACCCATCAATGGCAAAGAAAGAAGAGAAGGTCTATACCGGCACAGAGATTATGGGTATCGCACAGATGCACAAGTCCAATGCAGTGCCGATTCGTAACAAGAAGAGTGCCGAAGAAGTTGCAAGGATGAGGCGAGGATGAAAATATTTGATCTTGAACAAGAGATTATGAATGCTTGGCATGTTGTAGATGACCTTCAACTTCTCGGCGAGAATGTCATGGAAACAGATATGTCCACCGACGATATTGTAAATGCCCTTATTGGACTGGAGACTATATATAATATGAGATTCCAAAAGGTCTTTAATATGTTTGAAGACCTCTGCAAAGAATATCATGCAATGAGGAAAGAAAATGAAAACGATTACACTCAGAGTTGAAGATTGCGATAATATTGTTATTGATGAGCTAAAGGACGCTTATCGACGTCGATAAGCGTCCCTTATAAAGGACGCTTATCGTATGAACAATTTTGACCAATGGTTGGATCTACGTTACCGAACAAACGGATAACTGCTGGGATCTAATGCCCGAACTATACGAAACCTTTGAACAGGCAGAACAGGCCGCCTCCGTGTGGCGACTCAAGGGCAAAGAAAAAAATGTAAGGGTGGTAAGTTATGAAGATTAAACTAGGACCTTATAAAAATTATTTTGGGCCATATCAATTAGCAGAACTGTTGATGTTCTGGGTGCCAAAGGAAAAGGACGAACACGGATTTCCACACACCGCAGATCGTGTTCACAAGTTCGGTGAATGGCTTGCTCACGGTAGCGTAGAGCCAGAACCTACAGTAGGTGACATTCACAAGTGGGGAGATCGTCCGCACACTTGGTTGTATAAGTTTCTAAGTTGGATTGACAGCAAGAAGAAGCGTAAGATTGAAATACATATTGATCGATGGGATACTTGGAGCATGGACGATACACTTGCTCACATTATCCTACCTATGCTCAAGCAACTAAAAGAAACCAAGCACGGTGCTCCTTATGTGGATCTAACGGATGTTCCTAAGGAACTGCATCCTAAGAAGCAGACCAAGAAAGAAAAAGACAACGGTGAAACTGACAGCACACACTTTGAACGCTGGGATTGGGTGCTGGACGAAATGATCTTTGCGTTTGACAGCAAGGTCAATGATGGCTGGGAAGATCAGTTTGAAACTGGTGAAAGCGATCTACAATGGAAGCAACTGGAAGGCGGCATGAGCGAAATGGTTCGTGGACCTAACGACACCAAAGTGTATGACTGGGAAGGTCGCAAGAAGTATCAAGCACGTATTTCAAATGGTTTCCGTTTGTTTGGCAAATACTATGAGAACTTATGGGATTAAGCAATGAGTTATAGTCGTTGGAGTAACGGAACTTGGTATGCTTTTTGGGGTACTAGTGATGCTAAACGCAAAGAGGATGAAGTTTTTTGTTTGTGGGCGGATATGTCACAAACCAAAGACTGGACCTATGAAGAACTAAACACATGGACAGCGGAAACGGTTCTTGAACACTATGAAGGTATTACAAAAGAAGAAGCCGAGGAAGCCTTTCAGTATATTACATATTTTTTAGAGGATGTTGATGATGTGGAAAAGTATGAGGTGATAATGAGGTGATAGAAGATGTATAATCCGGACAATTGGGTAGTAATTAAGATTGGTGGTGATGATCCACATTATCGTGTGCTCGCAGGCTGGAGTGGTGGATACCTCACTGGCGATTGTTGGCGCATGAACAGTGGTATTACTCGTGTAGAGGATGCTGGTGATAGATTTAACTTCTATGGATCAACTGGTAGTTGCTATAGCTGTGGCAAGGAGAGTTATACTCTACGCATGAACATTGTTCATACCTGGAATGAACTTAAAGAACTGCACGGTGACAAAGTTGAACTTATGCCAGAGGACACAGACTGGTTAAACATGGATTGGATTATTAAATGATCAAGCATGAACCACTATTTGACACTCAAAAGGTTTGTGAAATCTTCTCTAAGAAGGATGGTGTTCCCATTACCTATGTGTGTACAAGTGCGCTAGGTGATGAGGCACAAGCAATGGATATCTTTTACAGAGAGACTCCACACCCCCAGTTCGGTAATCGGTATTTTGGTCTATACCATAACGGCAATCTTATGATTGCTAATGCAGATCGAATTGAATCTGTAGAGTTTGGACTTGTCGAAGATGATACTGGTGATCTACAGTACAGTGCCCATCGTCATGATTATAAACGGTTTGAGAACGGTAATATGATTGATGGCGGTCGAGCATACATTAGGGCAAGCATGTGTGAAGTTAAATACTACGTTGTTCGTAATGGCGAAATGGTTGAGGTTAAATGAATGACTACTTTTGATTTTGGATTCGGTCCGGTTCCGGGTCATAACCATCCCAACGGAGGTGGCTGGGTAGCGGATACAGCCACAGTAACAGATACAGCTTATGTTGGTCCTGATGCTCGGGTCGCTGGCAATGCTCGGGTATATGGTGATGCTCGGATCGCTGGCAATGCTCGGGTCTTTGGTAATGCTCAGGTCTATGGCAATGCTGAGGTCTTTGACAATGCTCGGGTTTATAGCAATGCTCTGGTCTTTGACAATGCTTGGGTCTATGACGATGCTTGGGTCTGTGGCAATGCTGAGGTCGCTGGCAATGCTCGGGTCTGTGGCCGTGCTCTGATCTCTGGCAAGGCGAGGGTCTCTGGTGATGCTTGTGTCTCTGACACTGCTTGGCCCGGAGACGATGTTAAGGAAGATAAGTTCATTGAAATGAACGGCAAGCGATACAAGCTGGTTGAGAACGGCAAGCGATACAAGCTGGTTGAGATTGAATAAATGCCTGATATGATGGATTACTATGAAGAAGTACTGCTTCTTCGCAAGAAGGTTGAGAAGTACGAGACTATTCTCAAACATGCAATGTCTGAAAAGACTGGCGCTTTCTTTATCTGTGGTGAAGCAGGTGAGAAGGATAACATGGGATAGTACCTTATAATAAATACTCCAAAGAGGAGTAACCTATGTGGGAAATGATGGAAAGAATGGCATCTGATCGCCTGTGGATTTACACAAGTATTGCAGGTTCAATTGCTGGAGCTGCCTGTCTTGCCTATCTCAGTACGACACGGATCGGCCTTTGGGGTTATGGTAAGTTTGATCAGATCATAGACTTTCTCATAAAGCGTTGGGGGTTGACCTGGTTGGAACAGCCGGAAGATGCTTGGAGAAAAAGATATCCAAAGATCACCGCAAAGATTGATGAACTCGAGCAGAGGATTGAAGATTTAGAAAAATGAAAACAGTGATAGTAACTGGTGGCTTCGATCCCTTACACTCTGGTCATATTTTGTATTTTAATGAAGCTCGTAAACTCGGTGACAGGCTTTGGGTTGGATTGAACTCGGACGACTGGTTGACTCGAAAGAAAGGGCAACCATTCATGTCGTATCAAGAACGAGTTGAGATTATTCGTAACCTCAAGGTAGTGGATCGAGTTATTCCTGTAATAGGTGATGATCAAAAGGATAATGCAACTGGAGCTATTTTCTATGCTCAATCCATCGGCGCCGGCGATGTTGTTTTTGCAAATGGTGGCGATAGAGATGCTTTGAACTCACCAGAAGAAGATTTCTATAAGCACGACACGACTGTTAGTTTTATGTACGGTGTTGGCGGTAACTTTAAAAAGAACTCCTCGAGTTGGATTCTGAATGAATGGTCGACTCCACGAACCGATCGTTCTTGGGGTTATTATAAGGTGCTACAATCAAACAGCCCAGAGGTGAAGCTGAAGGAACTGGTTGTGAATCCAGGATCATCTCTCAGTATGCAACGGCATAAGGATCGAGCCGAACACTGGTTCGTATCCGAAGGTACTGCCACCGTGTATACAATTGATGCGTCGTCAGATCTTGAATTGTTGGATACGCTCGAGAAGCATCAGTCTATCCATATTAAGAAAAACCAGTGGCATCAACTCTGTAACAAGACAAATGAACTAGTTAAAATTATCGAAATTCAATATGGCGATAATTGCATCGAAGCAGATATAGAGAGGCTATAATGAACGACGAATCAAGAATCGAATGGATGTGGCAAGCATTCCGTCAAGAAAACGACAATCCAAATATGGAAGAATTTATCCGTATGGTATCACGAGAGTTTGCCTGTGATCTACAAGAGGCACAGCAGAAAACCTCACATCTTCTCCTGATTGATTAAAGTTTTATTACATCCAGTCATTCGATAATATATAATGTAAGGAGTGACACACATGGACCAACTCACACTTTGGATGGCTATCGGGTTTTTGCTTGCCGCCTATTCAGTTATTGCAAACGATTCAGTACAGACACTCGGTACCTGGATTGCATCTAATAATGAACGCTTTAATTATAAGATTCTTTGGGCCGCTGCATCAGCGGTTTTATTATGGGCACTGTGGTTTGGTTGGTTTACTCATGGTGGCGATATATCGTATGGTCGATTGACTAAGATACCATTTCAAGAAATACAGTGGTATCATGCAGCTGCACCGGCAATACTGCTTGTATTAACACGTGTTGGTGTTCCTGTATCTACCTCCTTCCTTGTTCTATCCGTTTTTGCCTCGACTTTTGTTCTTGAAAAAATGCTCATGAAATCTATCATGGGTTATGCAGTTGCGGCAATTGCAGCCTATGCTCTATGGCATATTATCAGCCGAGTCATCGACGAGAAGAAACCGATCGGCGACCATTGGTCACGTCCTTACTGGCGAGTGGCTCAGTGGGGTACAACTGGTCTACTGTGGTGGACTTGGCTGAGCCATGATATGGCAAATATTGCAGTATTTCTGCCTCGACAGGTTCCATGGGATATGATGATCGTTATCAGTATTATCTTTGTCGGTGGTCTTGCCTGGATGTTTAAGGAACGAGGCGGTAAGATTCAAAATATCGTATTAGAAAAATCAACAACTCGATATATTCGTTCGGCCTGTTTTATCGACTTTGCATATTTTCTCATTCTTTATTTCTTCAAGGAACTCAATTCAATTCCAATGTCGACGACCTGGGTCTTTGTCGGTCTTCTATCTGGTCGTGAGCTTGCTATTGCCACCGTTCACAATACTAAAATGAAACAAGTATTCCCACTCGTAACTCGTGACTTTATGAAGATGATGATTGGCCTCGGTGCAAGTGTGGGACTCGTATTAATGATTCACTATATTATTATTCCAAATGGCTATTGACATTTCGGATAATATATAGTAGTATAAGTTTATTATTTCAATGTGGAGTTAATTATGGCACGTGGAAAAAAGTCTTCCGGCAAGCATTACACTTCTAAGGGCGAGCGTCCTAATTCGAACAAAAAGATTCAGAATGCAATCCGAAAGGATTACCTTGCAAATGATCTTGCTCGTACTCTCAACCAACTCGAGGCTTGGGAGAAGGGCAAGAATGTTGTCCTGACTGTCGCAAACCCAAATCAAAATGAAACAAATAAGCGATTCATTCGTATTCCTGCTACTCAGGTTTGGGGTAAGCCAGGCAACAAGTATCGGATGAAGGATTCAGGTATTACGGAGATTAAGGTATGAATCGGGATGAACTGAAAACCACTCTGCTGGGTGGAGTGTGTAATATTCGTTTTACAAAGGTCGATGGTACTATCCGTGAGATGCGTTGCACTCTCAAGTCTGATCTCGTACCAGAAACTGAATCCTCAGATAAGGAACGAAAGGTTAATGAATCTGTTCTACCAGTCTGGGATCTTGAAAAAGAGGGATGGCGTTCATTCCGAATTGATTCTGTAATTGATGTACAGCCAGTGATGCTATGAAGTTTACAGTAACAGGACTTGAGGATAGTACCGGTCAGATTAATACTGACGGTGATGTCGTAAACGCAAAGGGTGGTACAGAGATGATGAAGGAGGGACTTATGTCTCGTCTTGATCCAGAACTCGCAGACCATTTCAATATCATCTGTTCGCGTGTCAGAGATATTAGTGAGGATAAGAAAAACATCCTCTGGCTACACGATACCTGGAATGATCCAGAGGCACAGCATCTCTCAAATGAGGAAGATCGTAAAAGATTTGATAAGCTGGTATTCGTTTCCAATTATCAGTTTCAGACCTATCATCTTGCTCATGGCATTCAATATAACGAATCAATTATTTTAAAGAATGCAATTGTACCGATTCCAGAACATCAAAAGCCAAATGATGGTGTAATTAATCTCATTTATCACACAACACCACACCGTGGACTAGAAGTTCTGCTGCCTGTTTATGAATATCTTTACAAGCATTTCGGCGAAAAGATCCATTTGGATGTATATTCATCATTTAATATTTACGGGTGGCCACACCGAGACGAGCCCTACGAAAAGATTTTTGAGACCTGTCGTAAACATCCAGGTATCACCTATCACGGTGCTGTTTCAAATGACGAGGTTCGAGAGGCTCTTCAGAAGGCACATATCTTTGCATATCCAAACATCTGGCCAGAAACCTCATGTATTGCACTAATGGAAGCGATGAGCGCTGGGTGCGCGATTATCTGTCCGAATCATGCCGCACTACCAGAAACAGCTGCCAATTTTGCACTGATGTATCAATTTAATGAGAATGGAAATCATCATGCAAATGTGTTTGCCCAGCTCTTGAATGTGGTGATCGAATCATTCTGGGCTGATGATCATCAAGGTAAATTGCAGTTTCAGAAGTTCTACGCAAACAATTTTTATTCATGGGATGCCCGGATTCCAGAATGGAATGCTCTTTTAAAATCAATGCTGTAAATCTATTGACATTTTTTGGTAGATTTGATAGAATGTACTTATGATTAAAAGGGAGATATCTCGTGGGTAAGAGCCTGCTCAAAGTAAGTCGTAAAAAGGAAAAAGTTAGATCACCAAAATTCTTTGATGAAAAGTATTTGGGGCCTGAACCAACTTGGGAAAGGCAAGAGTCTTTTACAGAAGCTGAATATAAATCAGCTATAACTAGAGCTTACAATTGGTATAATTATTTTTATAGCACAAAAGATAGTATTAAGCTGCTATTTGATAATTATCCTCGAGATAAAAAAGAAATTCGTTTATTGAAGCGCTTGCCTGATTGGAAATTGTGTGGTACTTGGTGCTATCAAGCTCGGATGATGAAGATTGGTCTCAAGCTTGCTGATGACTCTTTAAAATTCTTTAATGAAAATATTGATGGCTTAATTGAAGAAGCCAAAAAAGTGGTAAAAGAAGATAACGTAGAGGCTTTGAAAAAACAAGTAGTCTCAGTTCAAGATCGTGTCAAAGAACAGATTAGTGATTATATTGGTATGATTGAAGAGCACGTCGATCAGTTTATGCTAAACAAATATAAGTCTGATTTTGATATGTACGCCTGGCTTAGAAGTAATAATATAAAGGTACAACAATCAAACGCAATCGCTGCATACTATAAACCTCAATTGGCTGAACTGGTAGAACTACAAGAAGGTAAGTGCCCAGACCTTAATGAAGGTTATCGTCACATGAAAAAGCCAGAGGTAAAGAGATCTATAGAGTTTTTTACGAACATAATTAGCGACGCTGAAACTTGGGGTGCTAATCAGAAAACTGTACGCAAGACTCGAGATAAGAAGCCGGTATCTGTCGAGAAACAAGTATCAAAGCTAAAATATATGTCTGAATATAAAGATTACAAGATCGTTAGTATCGCTCCTACCAGCATTATTGGTGCAAATCAGTTGTGGGTATTCAATGTAAAGTATCGTAAGCTCACATTATATAATGCTATGGGTCCAGCTGGTTTTTCCGTGAAAGGAACTACCTTACAAGGGTATGACCCAGAAAACTCAGAATCCAAGACATTGCGTAAACCCGATGATGTATTACCTCGTGTACTGAGTGGAGGTAAACGTGTTCTATCAAAGGTTATGGCTGAAATAAATAGTAAGGCATCTGAGCCAAATGGTCGAATCAATGGAGACACGATACTCTTACGTGTAGTGAAGTAATGGAACAAGCAAATAATGTCTTTGAATTTCCGAATATTGGAAATATGCCAAAAAATGAAGAGCAACTGAGTAGTTACTTTGAAGATAATAAGAAAAATTATATCGATCATATTGTAGATCATTATAGTTCTCAATTGGTAAATAAGATCGGAATGCACGGGTTCGACATATACAACGACAGATTCAGTGCTGATTTTTCCTGTGTAGTCGAGATATTTCGTGCATCACTCTATCGTAGTCTACTCATACCTCACGCATTGACTCCATTTATGGATGAAATGATCGAGAAACTCGAGTTTGAGGATGACGAGGATTTTGTTGACTTTTAACCACAGTTGTGGTAGTATATATAGAATATGATTAAACTGAGATGAATTATGATTCTTGTTGACTTAAATCAGGTGATGATTTCAAACCTGATGATGCAGATTGGCGGCAAAAACGTTCCTATTGATGAGAACCTGGTCCGCCATATGGTACTCAATTCTCTACGGCTCTATCGTCAAAAGTTCGGAGAGAAATATGGCGAACTGGTAATTTGTTGTGATGACAAGAACTACTGGCGCCGCGACCTATTCCCATACTATAAAGCTCATCGTAAGAAGGATCGTGAAAAGTCTGGTCTGGACTGGCACACCATCTTCGAAGTACTGAATGGTATTAGGGACGACCTCAAGGAAAATTTCCCGTATAAGGTTATACAGATTGACCGAGCAGAGGCAGATGATATTATTGCATCTCTTTGCCATCAATACGGTCAGCTTGGTGTTCAGAATGGATCAGCAGAACCTATTCTCATCCTATCTTCAGATAAAGACTTCGTGCAGTTACAAAAATATGCAAACGTCGAGCAGTATAGCCCGATGCAAAAAAAGTTTGTGGCTGTATCCAATCCAGCTCGATATATCCATGAACATATTCTGAAAGGTGACCGTGGTGATGGTGTACCAAACTTTATATCACCCGACGACGTGTTTGTAGTTGGTAAGAGACAGAAACCTCTTGCATCTAAAAAGATCGATGCATGGAATGGTATGAAACCTGAAGAGTTTTGTAATGAGGAAATGCTTCGTGGTTATCGTCGTAATCAACAGCTTGTAGATCTCGACTTCGTACCAGAGGATATTCAAAAAGATGTGATTGAAAAGTTTGACGATTATAAATTACATGGTAGGGATAAGATGTTCAATTATTTTATCCAGAAGCGTTTGAAAAATTTAATGGATATAATCCAGGAGTTTTAAGATGGCCTATAAAGAAGGCGTGGCTGAAATCCTTGACCGGGTTTCTAAATTAAAAACAAAGAATGAAAAGATTGAAGCTCTACGTAAGGGCCATAATGTAGTACTTGAAAATATTATTGATCTTTGTTTCAATCCAAATCTCAAGTTTATGTTACCACCCGGTGAACCTCCGTATAAGCCACAACCAAAAGCGGCTGATTGCCAGGCAACTCTTTACGCAAACCTGCGTAAGTTTGGTATTTTTCTTGAGTCTGGTCCTTATCCGAACATGAGACCATATCAACGTGAGTCTCAATTTGTACAGTTTCTTGAGGCACTCGACCCAGATGATGCAAAACTAGTCGTGTCGATCAAGGACAAAAAGATGCCATATAAGGGTATCACACGTAAGCTTTTTGAAGAAGCATGGCCAGCCCTAGCATCAACTTGGAAGGAAAATGGGTAAAACATTTCGTCGAGAAAAACGTTGGGATGACGAACCAACTGAATTCAGAAACCAAAAGTCTAAAAAGAAATTTGTGAAGGAAAAGAGGTCAAAGAATAAACGGCCTCGTGTGAATGAACATGAAGAATCCGGACAAGACAGCGTATATAATCGGTAACGGTGGATCTCGTAAGGGGTTTGATCTACTCTTATTAAAAGGTAAAGGCACGGTCTTTGGATGTAATGCCTTGTACCGAGATTATCAGCGATCGACTCCTAAATACGTATTGCCTGACTATTTGGTTGCAATCGACAATCCTATCATTACTGAGATCGAATCATCTGACTTTCCATCAAGTCGGGTACTCATACCACCTGAAGATGAGAAATGGGAACCAGTAGAGTTACACTGGGGTCGAGCTGTAAATAAGCAATGGGATCCACAACGACCACGATCAAACGCGGGTATGAACGCCATACTTGAGGCTATAAAGTTGGAATATGAAACCCTATATGTGTTTGGGTTTGATTTCCTAGTGGTCAATCAGAACACAGCTATGTCGAATCTCTACGATGGTACTGATTGTTATGGATTGGAGACAAGGGCAAATTTACAGGATACTCGTAATCGGATGAAGTATCTTGGTCACGTTATCGAAAACAATCCTAAGACTAATTTCGTATTCTGTTATCCAAAGGAAACAATTGCCGGTGGGATATATAATCCACAGGCTGAAAATACCTGTATCACAAGTTTTGATGACTTAATCTATTTACTTTCGGAGTAAAATAATGTATGATAGTATCTTGATCGGACTTTTATTATTTGCTCTGGTCGGATTATCATTTTATGCGGGTCATCAATTCGCGATACCACGTGTAACTGAGATGGTGCTTATGGTATTACATAATGATAGAATTATTCGACTTATTGAACTCGAGGACGGTGAAGTCGAAGTTTACAGTGGTTCAAAATTCTATAACAGTGAAACTGATACGATAACATGAATATCTTTGTACTCCACGACGATCCCAAAACTGCGGCACAAATGCATTGCGACAAACATATCCCAAAGATGATTGTCGAATCAGCTCAGATGCTGTCAACTGCTCACCGACTACTTGACGGCGAGGAATATCTAGCTCCATCCAAGTCAGGTAAGAGGACGGTAAAACACTATCGTCTGTCTGAAAATAATGATCTGATTTACAAGGCAGTACACGCAAAACACCCATGTACAATCTGGACGATGCAGTCACATAATAACTATCTGTGGCATTATCATCTCTGGCGGTATCTTGCTGAAGAGTTTGAGTACCGTTTTGGTAAACTACACGCATCGTGGGAAAAGCTCAAGGATGTTCTCTACGAGACACCACAGAATCTCGTTTATGGTGATATGACACCACACGCTCTCGCTATGCCTGATGAATACAAGGTCGACTGTCCTGTGCAGTCATATCGTAACTACTATCTTGGTGAAAAGACTCGGTTTGCGAAGTGGGCCAAAGGTCGCCCTGCTCCAAATTGGTGGAATGAATAAATAATAGTATTGGAGGTACAATGCCGATATATAACTTTATTGATGAGAGTACTGGAGTACAGTTCGAAGAACTGATGTCTATGTCAGAGCGTGAGGCATTTCTTTCCGATAATCCAAATATTCGACAACTTCCACCTGACCGCATGAACATCATTCATGGCCAGCGCTATACTGGTCTGAAGAATGATGGTGGGTTCAATGAGCAGATGTCTCGCATCGCTGAGGCTCATCCTACCAGTGCGGTCGCCAACCAATATGGTGATAAGTCTAGCAAGGCCGTAAAGACCCGACAAGCCGTAGAAAAATGGAGGGCTAAGCGGTCTGTTGACCCTAATAAATGATGATAACCCAGAAAGGTTATTCATGTCAAATATTGCTTATCTTAACGAAAACGTAGATTTTTTTGATGAGAGAATTACAAGGAAACAACGAAAGGCAAAACAGAAAAACGTTCAAACAAGTTTGAAACTCAAACACATCGAACCTAAAACACATAACCAGGTCCGTCTCTTTGATGAGTATCAGAGCGGAAAACACCTTCTCTTGCAGGGTGTAGCTGGTACTGGTAAGACATTCATCTCGTCATATCTTGCCATTAAAGAAATTCTTTCTCATCAGACAGATAAGCATAAGTTAGTCATTGTCAGATCGGTAGTTCCCACTCGTGATATGGGGTTTCTACCAGGTAGTCAAAAGGAAAAACAGAAGGCTTATGAAGCACCTTATTATTCAATATTCACAGAACTTTTTGGTCGAGGAGACGCCTATGAGTATCTTAAGGGACGTGGTATGGTGGATTTCATATCGACTTCATTCATACGTGGAATCACTCTCAATAATGCTATTGTGCTTGTTGATGAGTGTCAGAATCTGACTTTCCATGAGTTGGACAGTATCGTCACACGAATAGGTCAGGATTGTCGCATTATCTTTGCTGGAGACTTCCGCCAGAGTGACTTAGAAAAGGATTCTGAGAAGAAGGGTCTGATTGACTTTATGAGAGTGATACGATCGATACGTGGTTTTAGTTCAATACAATTCGAAGAGGATGACATTGTGAGGTCCAAATTGGTTAAGGACTACATCATTGCCAAATTAGAACATGGGATATACACCTAACTTTATACATGAAGAGCGGTTTCAGCCGTATGAAATCGAATCAGTAACGACAGAACAGGGTCGGAAGTATTGGGTTCCTGATGCTTCCGAACCCTATGA
>Ga0222716_10000542_pt1 | contig 32575 bp, 47 predicted proteins | sample C33_13DmetaG_FD_165044 | JGI IMG/M metagenome (GOLD analysis project Ga0222716, IMG submission 165044) | Estuarine water microbial communities from San Francisco Bay, California, United States - C33_13D | ecosystem: Environmental > Aquatic > Marine > Unclassified | place: USA: California... | reverse complement strand
AGTTGTGTCCGAGGTTTGGCTGACCAGCACCACCAGACCATAAAGCACTGCGTGTACCAATATCAATTACTTTATTGCCGCTGTACCAAGCACTAGGCGTAACCCCAATACCTACATTGCCGGAGGAGTCAATGACCATACGAGTTGTGGCAGCAGTCCCAATCAATAACTGATCCGTGTCTCCTAAATAACCATGATTGTACTGAATAAAGCCTCTATACTGTTCGTTGCCTGTGGTTCCATCAGCAAAGAAAATAGCACCGTAACCAGTAGTGCCTGACTTAATAGTCATACCGCCCAAAGTGCCAGTATCTACGACTAACTCAGAGGCATTGGTATATGTTGAAGGACTAGTAGTACCAATACCTACGTTGCCGGAGGAGTCAATGCGCATTCTTTCTATAGGAACATAACTATTTCCAGAATTTCCACCCGTTCCAAATGTTAAAGAACTTGTATCGTTTTTAATATTTGTTTTGTGTGCAACATTAGATCCATCACGAGACAATATGGAATATTCGCCTGTAGTGCTAGCTCCACTGCTTTGTAATCTTATTTCTGGATTGGCTGAGATAAGATGCATTTGGGAAGCAGGACTACTAGTACCAATGCCTACATTACCAGAGGAATCAACCCGCATTCTTTCAGAGCCAGCAGTAAGAGTAGCCACATAATCAGAAACAGGGTCGTACTTATGACCAGCATCAACTGTTGTGCTATCACCAACAGCAGAATAAACATAACGAGCAGCAGCAGAAGCCCTGAGCTTTATGTTTCCATTTGCATCAAGGGATTCTGTAACAGTGGTTGTACCAATACCTACATTGCCGGAGCCGTTAATTGTTACACTCTCGACAAATGTGCCATCAATTTTTCTTTGCGCAAAACCAATGTTTGTGCCATAACTTGATGCTGGAGTAGGATATGTAACAATTCGAGCAGACCTTTCGCCAAGATAGCTAGTCAAACCTGCTGATTCAAAATACAATGAAGCAAAGCCATCTGTTCCAGCACTAATAGCGGCTCCATCATAAGACTGTGGAGTATAAATAGCTGCGCCAGTAATAGAACCTGTCCATGCTGTTGTTGTCCCTGTATAAATATCTAATTTTGCAGCAGGAGTAGTAGTACCAATACCTACGTTTCCTGATGCATCAATCAAAACTTGCGGAGTTAATGCCTCATAATTGCCTAATCCAGTATAAAAATTAAGAGTCATTGTTCCAGAAGAATCTACTGACCTTGCTTGAATACCAGCGTAATGAGGCGCTCCACCAGTTGTAGTGTCATCGTGACCAAATGCCACTCCACCAACTATCTCTCCAGTAACTATTCCGGACGAGTTACGAAGAACCAACTCAGAACCAGTTGAAGAAGATAATGTCGCGTAGGTTGCCGCAAATGGTGCGGCGGCTGTTGAATTTCCAACAAAAACATTGCCAGTAACATTCGCACTTCCATCAACAGTCAGCCCATCAGCCGTGATTGTGCCATCTACATTTAATGAAGTATTAAACTGGCCTGTTGTACCGGTTATAGCCGCAGCACTGGCCCCACCAATAACAGCACCGTCAATGGTTCCACCGTTAATATCAGCGGTAGTAGCTACAAGAGAAGTAATAGTCCCCAAACTGGTAAGACTGGAATTGACAACAGAACTACCCAGAGTAGTCGCACTAAGAACATCTACAGAGTTAATAGCGTAGGTATCACCAGTAGCAATGTCTACGCCACCAGCATCCCAAGTACCAGACGGGCCAGTTATAGTCCCACTAGCACTAATGGTTGTAAAAGAACCAGCAGCAGCAGATGAACCACCTATTACGGCTCCATCAATCGTGCCACCGTTAATGTCTATAGTGGTAACAGAGCCAAGATTAGACCAGGTTCCGGTTAAAGCACCGCCACCTGTAGCGTTCAAAGAAGTAAATGTACCAGCAGCAGGAGTAGCTCCACCAATAACTACAGCATCAGCAGTACCGCCATTAATATCCGCAGTGGTCAATACAGCACTAGCTACAGTCATTACACCCGTTACATCTGCAATAGTCGCAGAAGCTGTACCATCCTTAGCCTTAAGGTTGGTAACCTCTACATTGGTAGAATCAACAGTTGTAGCATTTACAGTAGTGATGTTACCTGTGGTTGCAGTCGCTGTAGTAAACGTACCAGCAGCCGCACTAGAACCTCCAATGACCACCCCATCAAGAGTACCACCGTTAATATCAGCAGTATCAGCCACCAAAGAGTCAATGTTGGCAGTACCATCAATGTAGAGATTGCGCCATTCTTTTGTGCTTGAACCAAGATCATAGGTGTCATCAATGTTTGGCAGGATATTAGAATTAACATCAGCAGCAAATGAAATGTTATCTGTATCAGCATCACCAAAGGTCAGGTTGCCAGAAATAACGGCATTGCCAGTAACAGTTAAGTTACCGCCAACAGTGACATTGCCTGATGTGGTTACAGAGGTAAAAGTACCCGCAGCAGCAGAAGACGCACCAATAATAGTGCCGTCAATGTTACCAGCGTTAATATCAACAGTAGGAATAGTGACAGTCCCTGTGAATGTAGGACTGGCAATGTTTGACTTGGTTGCTATAGCAACAGCAATGTTATTGTATTCTGTGTCAATCTCAGAGCCTTTAACAACCTTTGCGGGATTGCCTGATACCAGGTTGTCTTTGGCGGCAAAATTCGTAGTCTTTGTATAATCGGTCATTTACATATCCCTTCTACATATCCCTTCGTTGTAAGGCTTTGTTAATTGTCACCACTTTACTTTATCGGCCACTTGTTTACACATAATAATAAATTCTTTATCTGACATATTGCGTTTAGCTAAGTTTACTTTTCCGTCTACCCATTGAATGTTTCCAAGTACATAGCCTAAACTACTATCTATTCTGTCTAAACTAGCATTTCCACCATAATCTAAAACTAGGTCTATTCCACTTAACGCGCACTTTCCAGTAAAAACAGAAAACATTTCTTCTTCTGTGAGTGTAAAATCTAAGCCTCTATTTTTAGCTCCGTATTTAAACTTTCTAAATAATCTAGTTTTTGAGCCAACTGCTTGATTATTACTAAACTTTTTTGCTGCGCTTACACAAGGTTTACATTGCCAGTCAGCTAAAGTGCTTTGTTTGGCGTGATCTTTTCTAGTGTAAGCCTGTTCTGCTCCACAGCCACTACACGTGCTACACCATTTACCATCTTCTCTTTTATATAAACCTAGTACTTCTCCACGTACTTCTGTGTAATGCCTAGCGCAATTACGGCAGTTACCGCGCGCTAGCATTTTTAGCGCACCGCTCTTAACCGCAAATAAAACTTCAGCCCCACATACGCAGGTCGCTTTGAACCCATTGGGCAATTTCTGTATTCTGCAATCCTCTATCGGTCTCATACATGGCTCCAATACCACTTAACACGGCTGCCAGTATAATCCATTTCGTTTTATTAGACCAGTATGCGGCTGACATCTTGCCTTTCTTAATGTTTTTTGCATGACGCGCTTTAAAGGATTCGCGTCTTTTCCTGTAAGATTCAGACTCATTGTCTTTCTTTGGAGAGCCTGATACGCCCTGTTGACCAAAGCGTATTGTCTTGATCTGGTCACCTTGTTTAGCCACAACAACATGGCTCTTGGTTGGGTGATTGGGTGTTTTCTTAGGCTTATTGTAGCCACTTACACCAGCACGTTCTAATCGAGAATCTTTCTTCTTCATCGCTTTTTCTTCTTTGATTTGCCAGCTTTAGATAATGCGATAGCCACAGCTTGTTTCTGTGGGCGACCTTCTTTCATCATGGTCTTGATATTCTGACTTACTGTCTTCTTGGACTTACCTTTCTTTAGTGGCATGGCTCACCTCAAAAGAGAGGGGGGAGCATAACTCCCCCATCCCGTTATTGCACATTAAGCGTCTGGAACAACCAGGATGAATCCTGCTTCTGGACGATGTGCCTGTACGCCATACAGAGTGTCTGCTGTGTACAGAGTTGACAGATACTCTTGCTTGTACTGAGTCTGAGAGCGAACTCGCAGTTGCTCGGCAAGAACAAGGGCATCTTTATGGATCAAGAACGCACCACGCAGGTCTACAGTACCTGTAGCATTGCTAGTTGCATCTTCGATCAACGGGCAGTTAGAAGAAACGTAGATGTCGATTCCGTAGACAGAACCAATCAGGCCAGACTGTACAGTCTTGCCATCACGGAAGTCAGAGGAAACATAGCGATCTACGCCCATGATTGCAGAACGCAGAGCCGGAGGAATAACAAATGCACGATCAGACATCGGAACATTGTTGTCATCCATCCGCTTGATGAGAGCGCGGAAGCCAGCATCAGTGAATACGTCAGCAGCTACAACGGTGTCATCAGCGTAAGCAGTCAGACCAGTAGAGGAATCTACAAAGTAGGTGTTAGCACCTTCCCATGCAGTACCAGTACAAGTGCCAGATACAGGAACAGTCAGGTCAAAAGTACCTGCGCCAAAGCCAGTACCAGCACGGAACAGATCGTCATCAACCTGTTTTGCCAGAGCATAACCAGCGTCTTCAGTGTAGAACTGACGCAGAGAAGCCAGGGCTTGAACCTCTACGATGTCTTCAATCAGACGAGAATACTCATAGTGACGGTTGATAGTGATAGTGGTTTCACTTTCCAGATTAGCCTGCATAGTGACAGCAGTTGCTTCTGCTTTCGCATTAGCAGAGCCACGGACAGGTTTCGGGATGTGAATAACATCACCCTTCTTACCACTCATGGTCATTTTCTTGACCAGAGGAGCCATCTTCAGGGATTTTTGATAAGCAGCAATAACTTCGTCAGACCAGATTTCTGGTACAAACTTGTCAGCAGCAGTTTTGTCTACGGTTGCGTTTGCTGTAAAAAACGCACCACTTGTTTCGCCAGCCATAATTTACTCCAAAATAAGTTAAATTAACGTACTCGCTTTTCAGCATAAGCAAGACGAATTTCCGGCTCCATGCTTAAATAGCGATTATAGTCAGTCTTCATAAGTTCAATAATATCTGCCCTTCGGTAGATTTTCTTTGATGGACTTTCGGAACTAGCCCTTGCTCCACCAGTCGATGCTTTCTTAATAGTATCCTTACGAGCTGTCTTCTCAGCCTCAATAGCAGAACTTGATGCACCTTTGAGTTCTTTCCAATCTGAAAAGAGTTCATCAGCGGCTTCATAGTCATACTGTTCATTGGCTTTGATAAACAACTCACGCCTATACTTTCTAGCCTGAATCCAGTCAGCAAATTCTTTATTAGTAAGAATCTCCGCTGAATCAGGATGCTTATTAAGTAATGCACTTCGTGCTTGTTCCTGCTTTAGCCGTAAGTTAGTCTGTTGCGCTTCCTTGATAGCAGGATGGTTAGCAATTCGACTATCTACAGCCTTGTCAGGGTCTGCAAAGAAATCTACTTCTTCAGCAGGCTCCGGTGCTTTATTCTTTGACTGTGAGAGAATGTACTCGTCAACGACTTTTCGTAACTGACCGACTTCGTTACCCTGCTCACCAATCTTGCTTACCGCTTCTTGGTGCATCTTGATAATTTCATCTATTGTTTTGTTACGATATTCTGGTGGTAAATCTGCTACCTCTGGCGCTGCTTGTACAGGCTCAGAGACATTTTCCTCTACCAGACTGTCAACTTCGTTAGCATCTACCTCTATTTCGTCAATTAGTTTTGCCATTATTAAACCTCGTTAAGACCGACATCAGCTACCCTTACGTTCCTTTGAACTTTAGGACTATTATTCGGCTGCCTTACGTTCTAATTGCATCTTCTGCTCCCTTGATTTGACCCACTTGTCTGTAGCACCTGGGAAATGACCAGAAGTAGGGTCAAGACTGCATCTAATGGGAGAGATGATGCGCCTTGCTACTGATTTGCATTGAGGACAATTTTTCTTTTTTGTTTCGCGTGGAACAAGCGCCTCGAACTGATGGCCCTTATTACATATAAAATCAAAAAGAATCATTGCTATCCTCGTTCATTAAATGCTCTACAGTAGATTCCATGTTAAGCATAAAAGATATGACGTTTAATTGTCCTTTACGGAAATATAAATCGTTCTTATCTTTTGTTGCTTCAACAGAATTTATTTGGACGGCATTGTTCTTTAGCTCGTCCGTAAACATCTTCCAGCCCTCAGTTGCAAACATATCAACTAGAGCTTCGTAATGTTTCTCCGTCTCCTTCTCCACTAGATTTCCTCCTTTTAGTGGGTTCAGATTTGTTTTCTAATGCTTCAATGCGCTTTTCAAGACGCGCAATGATGTTGTTCACCTGATCTAATATGTTTTGCATTTCTCGACTTGTAATCATCGTAGTGAGTTCGCAATTTCCAGGTTAAGTTTCTTTTCTTTCAACATACTGTCAGCAACCTTCATGCGGCGCTCAAACTCTCTATCGTCTTGAGTGCCAGCCTTGAGGTTAGTGGTAATCGCTTTGATCTGATTAGTTTCAAGTTCAACAGGAATTGCTTTAGTCTCAGCAACAATCTTCTGCGCTCTGGCCTGAGACTCTTGAGCCTGACCGTTAAGAGCGTTAGTTTGAGATTGCTGGAAGGCAATAGCAGCTTGCTGTTGAGCCTGTGCAGCCTGTTGTTGTTCAGGACTCGGCTGAGAGGCTTGTTGAATAATCTGAATCAGTTGCTCTCGGTTAGAGAGGTTCATGTTGTCAATGATTGACTGAATCAACACAGGGTAAAGCGGAGAATCCGCGCCCATTGTCTGTAGTAATTGAACCAGTTGAGTCACTTCGTACTCTCTGGCTATGATTCCCAGAGAAGAAGTAACGTCAAACTTGTAATCACTAACCGGATAAATCTCCGGCTCAAACTGCATATATCTGTGTGCAACCTTTGTTACGAAAGGTATCAAGAAAGACTCTTGGAAATTAATCAAAGTCCTCTTGTGGCGCTTAATAATTGCGCCAAGCGACATAGAAATCCCCGCAGCGGTAGCCTCGCCATTAATTGAGCCTGGTATTCCAGCAGAATCTATTGCGCCAGTAGCAGTCTGTACCATCTTCTGGAGGGCATCTGCTTGTGCAAAGGTAATTTGGGACACTTGCCCAAAGTTAAAAGGCTGCAATACTTCTCTTGGATCGCCATTTGTTAGCAGGATTTTTCCTGGGCGAACTTCAGGTCTAGCGCCACGGGGTAAACGAGTAGCGTCCATTGCCATCATCGGATGAACCGTGAGGGCAAGGGCATCAATTCTGGCTCGGAGTTCAGCATCTAGTGCTTTTTGCGAGTTATAACCCTTTTCACAAACGCCTCTTCCCCAGAAACGACCAGGAACAATGTCCCACGGGAAAGAAACAACAGGACGATCACCCATCATGTAGGGATTTCGCTCTGCTTTCAGAAGAGTTCCACCGTTTGCAACGACAATAATGGCTTCAATATAGATGCCATCGTCATCCTCTGACTCAAAACCTTCTTGTGCTTTCATTAAGTAAGCAGGAACAAGGCCGTAATACTTAGTAATACGGACTTTATCGTCAGGTTGATCGGTTAATTCGTGGTCTGGATCTAGGTCTGTGTCTTGTGGGGCCATAGTGATGTCTACGTCCTTGTAAACACCGCTTTCCTGAAGCATTTCTACCTGATGGTAGGGGACATATTCATCAATGGCGACACCAATAGCCTCTTCAATAGAGGTTGCTACAGGGTCAATAAGGAAGTTTTGAGGAAGAATCGGACGTAATTTGCACACTGTCCTGTCTGCAATGGTCACGCCTACTGCTTGAAGCTGCCCATCCATGACTGGTTGGGTTGCTGGCTTCATTTCTTTTTCTTCTTCTAGTACGATTTCTGCAATGCCATTTCCAAAAACGGCAGCGTTGATAAGACACTCAGCAACACCTTTGCGGATTTTGTTTCTTTTGAAATCACGGTACAGTTGTTCCCTGAGATAAACAATATCCTGAGTCTCTTGATCTCGCAAGTCATCTTTAATATCAAAGAAACGACCGCGACCAAAGGTGGCTTCTTCTATCTCTGCAACAGAAGACTCAACGGCTTGTTGTAAAGCCGGAGAAATAATCTTTGAACGCTCAGAGTCTCGTGTTCTATCTTCCTCTGAATAGATGCCGCGCCAAAGACGATAGTATTCATCAAACTTTTGTTCGTAATTATTTTCAAAATGATTGCGCCAGGAATGGCACTTGTCCATTACCCAGTCTTCAACGCTTTCTTCGATGTTAAATTCTTCTTTGTCTAGCATATTAATATCCAGCTAAGTTATCAAAGACTTCAAAAGTATCTTCTTCAAAGTCGTATGAATACGCTACCTTTGCAAGTTGATCTATATACGCTAAGGCATCAATCATGTCGTCATGCGTTAATGCGTCTGGAAACTGGAATAGCTCATCCATGAACTGTACATTCCATTCCCCTTTGTTCAGGCTTATCAGTCCGTTTTCAAAACGTCCCTGTAATGCCCACATAACCCTGTCTGTTTTCTTTTTGTTCCCGTGAGTCAACTCTTCGACTCTAAAGAAACGAGAATACTTCTTCATCAAGTCAGTAAGGGGAGACATGACAGCCTGTCTTGCTATGCCCTTTTCTATTCCTACAGAGACTGGTTCGTAGTCCCTGACGACTTGAAATATCTTTCGGGCGGTTTCGTCTAATGACCACCGCCCTACAATAATATCCTTTACCCACCAACCGTTAGGATGAACCTTAACTATTGCTATAGACGTATTATCAAGATTCTTAGTCTTGTTTTTCTTCCCGACTTCTTCAAAGCCAGCAAGGTCTATTGCAACGTAGTAATCACCATTAGGTTCTTCTTCATCAAAATGAAGCCAAGATTCCTTGAACATCTCGGAACCTCTTGCTTCAAACGATGCCATGAACTCCTGCCTGAAGGCGTAAGAACTCATGGATTTCTTTGCCCGATCAATCTCCTGCTTATCCAACAGATTATTGTCGTAGCTAGTAAAGTGCCATGCCTTGAAATCGGAATCGCCGTTTAAGTCGGCTTGTTTGTAGAGGTCATAAAAATGATTTCTACCCATTGGTGTACCGATAAACAAAGCACCGCCCTTTAAATCCGCTAGTGCTGGACGTAAGATCAACTCCCATACGTCCGGCTTCATGTCTGCATATTCGTCAAGAACCAGGTACTTTAAGGAGACTCCCCGCATAGTCTCTGGTCTGTCTGCGCCTTTTAACGAGATCGTAATCCCGTTAATCAGCTTAATCTGCATATTATTGACATGAGAACCTTCAATCACATCATGTCCAATCTCTAGTAAAAGATTCCACATGATGTCTCTTGCTTGGCCTTGAGTCGGAGCCACATAGAAAACATGACCGCGATCTGTTTGTAAGGCATTGACCAAGAGTAAATACGCTGCAAGTCTGGACTTTCCTGTCCGTCTTCCCGCAGCGACAACTTTAAATCTTACTGGGTCATTCCATACTTCTTGTTGCCAAGAAAGCAGAGAAATATCTAGATTCATGCAGTTAAGTCGTACTTGATACTATCGGCTTTTTTCAATGTGAAAGAGGCAATCGCCGTAAAGCTAGAGCCTGCTGCTGGAGTAATCCTTAGACTATCCCCTTCGCGCATCAATAAGAAAAGCCCATAGTTACCGCCAAACTGGTCATAATCCCCATCATTCAAGGACTTGTTTCCCTGAAAGGTAATGGTTGAACCATTGACCCATGAGGCCGAATAACTGGACGTAGAGCCAGTTCTATTGGCTACAAATAACATCGTTACCTTAGCCTCATACCCAGTAGGAACCGTGAACAGGGTATTTGCTACTCCCGCTGTCAGGTTCTTGCCAACTGAATAATCAGCCTCAGGATACATTACTTTTTCTTCTTACCTTTATGATACATTACCATTGACTCCTGGCTTTCTTTTGTGCGTTTTTAGACAATTCGCCAAAGTGATATAACTGTTTCGAGCCTTTAGACATCTTGGCTCCCGTCATTATCATGCCATCAGGATGTTTGTGGGATTTGCCTTTATGGACAGTCCCGTCCTTAAGATAGTGGTTTACGCCTTTCATTTCGGGTATTCCCCGTATTTAATCATGTGGGCTATATCTAATGCCCTTTGACCGACCTGTGAGGCCCATAGAGAGTCCAGGAACTCCATAGAGGCTTCTGAGAACTCTTTTGTCTCCATGAGCTTCAAGGCCATCTTAAAGCCTCTGAGACGAGGTATACCAATGTTAAAGGCCATGTTTATCATGGCATCCTTCCTTACAGGGTCTAGGTCTTTGTAGAACCTGAAGGCATTGGTTAATTCTTCATCACATCTACGAATATCATTCTTCAGAAGATAGTAGATTTCATCATCACTAAGACCCAAATCCTCTATGTTTCTTCCCACGCCTATCGTGAGCTTTCCGGCGGGGCAGGTATATACCTTATGCCTTACGCCTTCATGGAGGACAAGCTGGTCAATCAGATTCATCTAGTTCACCGTCAATCGGCTCAATCGTCTGGATCGAATCCATAGAGGTTACGTTAATCTGTACTATGGGCTTTTCACCACCCCTAGCTTTGTCGTAATGGCTTAGTGGAGCCATCCTATCCATGAGCATCTTCCAAGCAGCGGCTTGATTCTTATGCTCATCGTTTAAAGCAGCTCTAACAATAGAATCTATTACAAGTTCTATTCTATTGGCTTCAAGTAACCTTTCTTCTAATTTCTTGACGGCAGTCCTTAAGCCTTTAGGACGACCTTTGGCAAGTTTCTGGTCTTCTTGCCACTGTTCACGAGTCAATAACCTTTTCTCTTTCTTAGGTCTGCCTCGTGGTCTTTTGTTTTCTACCATGTAAGTGGTCACTAACATTCAGGTTAAATTTCGGGACTTTCCCCTGGATATACTCAATCTAGCCAAATTGAATACATCTATTTGCTTTTGCAAACACCTTACGGTGTGGTACTCGTTTTCCAGAACCCCTGGGAATTCTGACCCCTGCTGGTTTACACCAGATTAAAGGCTATAGCTTGCACCTAAACCTCTCGGTATCCAGTTGCCTGTTGTCGCCCGATAGACAGAGCAGGACTATTGGTGGTCGCTTATCACATTTCTGCTGCTGCATTTAAAGTCTGCGCTCGACATAGCCTTGAGTTGTTTTCTTCTGTCCCATTCTGGGACTTAGGGTTTGGTCAAGCCTGATAACACCAAACAAATACACTAATCCTAGTATATCTATCGGGATTCTAGTCAATATCTTTACTCTGTCAATACTTTATTTCTACATTCTCAAATTATGTTAGTGAAACCTAATCTTGTCAGATTATGTTAGTAGTCACTAACGTACATTAATACCATTAAAGTGTGTATTTTTTACCCATAAAATTGCCTTCTTTTTTATTTAGGAAAATCAGATAGTTAAAGGGGGTTTTCTGAATTGCTCTTTTGCAAGATTGGGGGGCTACTATAATAATTACCGCGCGCAATCCCCCCTCCCCGCCCCCTTTTCACGCCCCACCTACCGAACGCTCGCTCGATCCTGGCCGAAATGCCATATCCCTGGCTGAAATGCCATATTGTCCGGAATGGCGTGTGGCTAGAATGCCGTGTGCGTGAATCTGAATGGGAACCATTATCACATGATAACCATTATCAAATAGGAACCATTATCACATGATCACCATTGAGCAAACATCTACACCATACATATACAATCCAATTGATTCTAATTGATACAAAACAATTGCTGTCTGGTATTGACGAACCATCTAATAGTGGTACTATCACACCATCAACAACACACAGAGAGCATAAGCATAATGAGCAGATATGAGGTTAGCGTAAAAAAAGCAGGTTTTGGTGCTTATCATTGTACTGTTATTGATCGTGAGAATATAAAGCCGGTTATGCAGTGCGAGATTCAAAACTATAACGCTGCTTATTCTGGCAGCACGCCAGTTCGTTGCCAGTGGAGGATTTGTTTGCCGAAAATTATACATACGCCGGAAGGTGATGCGGTTGAGTTTGACGGCGGCGATTGCATGGGATTTCAAACTAAAAAAGAAGCTATAGAAAGTCTGAAAGAAGACGGCTTGATTTGGGACGGTTTAGATATCCATCAATTATTAGTCGCGTAACTCACACTGACGAGGCTGGTTGGTGACTAGCCGAAACCCCGCAAGGGGTCTGTGAAAACCAAATAGGAGGTTGACGGCATGAAGTACCTTGACAATAGCACGCAAGCAGCAATAGCAACACTAATGATAATGGCGCTTTCAGCCGTGCTACTTGGCGCAATAGCACTACTAGGCCTGTGACAATTCGCGCCACTGACGGCGCACAATAGAGGGATAAAAAAATGCAAAATACATTATATGCAGTTTGGGTAGGCGGAGTCGCTGATTACTTCGAAGATCAGGCACTCGCTGAGAGTTGCGCGGGAGACTTCATCGCAGAAGGATATGACGACGTGCAAATTGAAATAATTGAGCAGGCGACAATTAATAACTCACACTGACGAGGCTAGCCGGTAACTAGCCGAAACTCCCTGCGGGGAGTCTGTGATAACCAAAACAGAGGGAAACACCATGCAAGACTTTGACCCGCAAGCATTACAGGGCTTTGACGCTGCTCTATTCAATTCGCAGCAATACAAAATGGCAACTTTGCATTGCTGGATTATTGCCGGAGAAATTAAGAGCCAGTCGGAGCTGGTAAAGGCAGCAGCAGCAATCGAGGCAAGCTCAAAGACCTGTTTTTATGTTCAGGACTGGGCGGCAGATACTAACAAATTCTCACACTGAAGAGAGCGGGGTGGTAACCCGTCGAAACTCCCTTTCGGGAGTCTGTGATAACCAAAAAAGAGGAAAACACAATGAGCGAGTTTATTATTAACGATTACCTGTTGCGTCAAGAGGCCGCGAGCATCGTTGCAGACATTCTTACAAACGCGCAAGAAGGAGACGACATTCAAGACCTTATACATCAATCCTGCGATGGTCACGAGTGGGTAATCTACACCTATAAGGCGCTGAAACTCTGCGCCGAGTGCGATACATCAGGTGGCGAGGCTATGCTCGAAGACATGGGCCGAACCTTTTACAACATCAGGGAACACGCCGTAGTCGTTGCTTACTGGACGCTGGTCTGCGCCTGTCAAGATGCCTTGACACAACGGGAGGCGGCATAATGATTATTAAATACAACGCATCTGTATTCACGCCTGCTGGGTGGCGCAACGAGCTAGTTACCGCTCGCGTCGAACAAATTACACCCGCTCGCGCTCGTGTCATCGAGGTCATTGATGTCGGCGGCAACGGCAACAAGGGATATGCGTCGCGCACCGGTGCAAATCGACAGCAATACAATGTGGGCGGCGTGGCGAAACGTGAAACAGGTACTATAAAGCTGATAAGCAAAGCTGTTGAGATTAAAGCTGAGGATAAACTATGAATCACACAGAAGCGCTTACAGAGGCGCTGTTCCTGGCTCTTACAGCGCCAGAGGGCAGGCTGCACGAGGCGATTGATCTTGCAGAGGGGCTTGCGGCATTCTGCACGCCGCTAGAAGTCACAGAGGCGCAGGAATGTGCGCGGGATATGTATGACAACTTCATGGGGGAGGAATAATGAAAATCAAATTCAGAACAAGTAAAGCACTGAGGCAGGTCTGTATGACTGCCTTCCAGAATGGCTTGAAATTGCCGTATGGACAAGGACCAGCGAATGACCGGGGAATATGGCTCGTGAATGATGCCGGAGTTTATGTCATGCCAGCCAATAGCAAGGGAAAGCCGGAGCATATCGCCTATGCACAAGGATTCAGAAAAGAAGGCATATTTGGCGATGACTTCGCGGAGTTCATTCCGCTAACTATTAGTCAGCTAGACCGCATCATCAACGGCAATCGACCGCTAGAGATTGATCTCGGTGAACACAATATGACGGTGAGGGCATGAGAGTATTAAATCTATACGCCGGACTAGGCGGTAATAGGAAACACTGGGGAGACTGTGACGTTACGGCAGTTGAGCTTGACCCCAAAATCGGGAAAATTTACCAGGAAAATTTCCCCGATGATGAGTTAATAATAGGGGACGCACACGACTATTTGGAAAAACACTTTAATGAATACGACTTCATCTGGAGCAGCCCGCCTTGTCAGTCTCATAGCAGGATGGATAGGGCCAACTACAGGAACGCCCCTAGATATGCCAATATGGCATTGTATGAGGAAATAATCTTACTAAAAACCTACTTCAAGGGGCTTTATGTTGTAGAAAATGTGGTTCCATACTACGGGGAATTAATCCCGGCAACTAAAATCGGGCGGCATTTATTCTGGACTAACTTTGAATTTCAGGCAGAGGACGTGCCGAGACCGAAAGACTTTATTAATACCAATACACTGTCGCAAAAGCAGGGGCTGATGGATTGGCTCGGCATTTATTATGACGAGAACATTTACTACGGTAACAATCATTGCCCGCTACAGATACTCAGGAATTGCGTACACCCTGATCTTGGGGTGCAGATATTTAATCAAGCGAGGATAAAATATGAATCACGATCACATGAGACACTACAGATACGCCAGAGAGCATGACCGCTACAGCTCTGCGACATGGCCTGAACCAACTTGGAAGTCAGTCTTAAAGATTGCAGGGGCGATACTTGGGGCCGTTGGACTTGTTGCGGTGTTCTGGATACTAACGGTTGGATTTTTCCTAATCTAATAGGGGGTTGGCGATCGCCAGAGGGGGGTTATGAGTAAAATTGATGAGCTATTGTCACGATTGGACGGTGTTAGGCAGACTAGCAAAGTGTCGTGGATGTCGCGCTGTCCACACCATGCAGACAAGTCACCTAGTTTAAGGATCACGGTGAAAGGTGATCGAGTCTTGATCCATTGTTTCGCCGGATGTGGTGCGATTGATGTCCTGTCGGCTGTCGGGCTGTCCTGGGACGCACTTTACCCCGATGATGACGGAAACTATCAAGTCATGCGCCGTAACGAGAGGCAGTATCTACGGGACGCGATACTAGAGATCGCTGAAGCAAGTCTTAAATCAGGCGTTAAACTATCGGAGTCAGACAAATCCGTGGTCTTGAGGGCCAGACTTGGCAAGTATTGATTAAATAATCACCACAGGTACTTATGGTGATAAAAAAAACACAATAGGTAGTTATGGTGATAAAAATATCACCACAGGTAGTTATTGTGTATACTTTAAGTGCGGCTAGTCGGGTCTGATCCACCCGATGAATGCGGTTCATCCTGTTCTCCGTCGCCGCTTTTCACTCGAACAGGGCACAAAACAGGAGCAGAAACGTGAATTTCTATCCCTTCCATATAGGGGACTACCAGTCCCACACCTCTTTTTTAACCCCCATCGAGGACATCAGCTACCGCCGATGCCTTGACCACTATTATCTGCACGAATCCCCACTCCCTGACGACATTGACGAGCTACTGAGGATGCTGCGTTTAAACGATGCCGCTGCCTTACAGTATGTCTTGAACAAATTCTTTACTCTCCAGGACGGCTGCTGGGTGAACAAGCGAGCAGACCGTGAGCTCGAGGCGTATTTAATGAAGTCAAAGAAGGCAAGCGAGTCTGCAAAGATGCGATGGCATAGCGAAGGCAATGCGAACGCAATGCGAACGCATAGCGAAGGCAATGCTACCAATACCAATACCAATACCAAAACCATTACCAAATTTATTAAGCCATCAGTTGATGACGTGAGGGAGTATGCAAAGGAGATTGGATTCTATGTAAATCCAGATCACTTTATTGATTACTATGAAGCTCGTGGCTGGAAGATGTCTGGAAACCAACCAGTAAAGGACTGGAAGGCTTGTCTCAGAACATGGAAGCGAAATCAAAAAACAAGTTCATCCGATGTCACGGTTCCTGAGGTGATTATATGAACATCCCCGAAGGCGTTGACCTGAGAGACTACATCAGGATTGTGGGAGAGCTTGAGGCTCAGGAAATCTACTCAGCAGGAGCATGGCGTGAGCCTTTGCTCAAGAAAGCAGATGGTGACGATGACCTTACGGGCTGTACCCTGCCTTGGGGCAAGACTTTCGGACAGTTCCGGCTTAGACCGTCCGAGATAACTGTACTAGGTGGTATGAACGGTCACCGCAAGTCGATGGTGACGACTCAGATGGCCCTAGCACTGGCCCATCAGGGACAAAAGATAGCCATCGCGTCCCTCGAGATGAAGCCTGTGGAGACTCTGTGGAGGATGTGCCTTCAGTCCAGCGGGATCTCCAGCGGCAGACCATCTAAAGAGTTCATTAATCGCTTCACGGACTTTGCTGACTCTCACGTCCTGATTTATGACCAACTCGACTCTGTAAAGACCGAGAAAGTTTTGGGCTTTGTGAACTACGTTTCCAGCGAGCTAGGGGTTCAGCATATCTTCATCGACTCACTTGCGAAGTGTGGGATCGGTGTAGAAAACAGGGAAGGTGAGGCTGATTTCATCAATAACCTGGCCTATTCCGCAAAGCACTTAGGCTGTCATATCTACCTTGTCTCTCACGTCCGAAAGCCACACAGTGCAGGTGAGGAGTACATCCCCACGAAGTTTGATGTCAAGGGTAACAGTGCCATCGTTGACCTTGCTGATAACCTCATCATCTGCTGGTCAGACAAGAAGCGTGAAGGGCTAAAGCTCATTGAAAGGGACGAGAAACAGCAGGAGTACATGGATAAATCCTACGACCAGCGATTAATCGTTGCCAAACAGCGCCACGGAGCTTGGGAAGGGACTATCGGCCTGTATTCCCATTATTCCCTTCAGTTCACATCACGAGAAAATCAATCTTTTCGCTATCCATTAGAAGATAAATGGTTGACAGACACCTCAAAGGTGGTTCACAATAACCAACAGTTTCCAAAGGAGGAAAAAGTATGACAAAGCTAGAAAGCTGGATTACCCGCAATATCCAGGACATAGAGACGGATGGCATGGGCTATCCTGTCCTGTCCGACAATCAGGCTATTGAAGTGGCCTTACTGCTAAAAGATTCAGACATCGACTTCATGTATTCAGATGTTCTTAATAAAGTCGGTGACTTCAGTTTGTTTGAAGACCTTTTGATCGACTTTGCGTTACAGCCAACAATCAGGAATTGCAGGGCATTGGCAAAATACACGAAGGCAATGATGATCGAGGCTGCTAAACACGTCCTGGATCAGGAGCGCGAGTTTATTGCTCAGGAGCAGAAGCAGTACGGCAAGGACTATGCCGAGATGGCACGAGCAGAGTATCTGTCAGAGTTGCAGGAGGGAATATGCCTGTAGATTTTCATGGAAAGTCTTACAAGACAGTTGCAGAGCGTGTAAACGAGTTTCGTTGCGAACACAAGCAAGCTATGTCGATAGTGACCAAGATTGTTTTCATGGAGGGTAATGATTGCATTATTCAAGCCTCTATCATGGACGGTGATCGTGTAATTGCTACAGGTACAGCGCACGAGGTCAAGGGGTCTACCAACGTCAACAAGACATCCCATGTAGAGAACTGCGAAACCTCGGCAATAGGTCGCGCCCTAGCCGCCTTTGGCTACGCTGGAACTGAATACGCCTCTGCTGATGAATTGACCACGGCTGTTATCAATCAGGCTGTGCAGGAAGCCACAAAGCCACTCAATGAAGGCATAGAAGCCCTCAAGGCTTGCGTCAAGGCCGTGATGAAATTCCATTCTTCGATAATGGCGATCAAGGAGAGCATCGCAACAGGCGAGTTTTCATCTGGGGCCGAGAAGTGGTTCCAGCTTGATGATGATGTGAAGAAATACCTCTGGCTTGACCAAGCTGATGGCGGCGTATTTACCACCGCAGAGCGCAATGCAATGAAGAGAAAAGAATTTCGTGAATCATACTTTGGAAAGCGGTGAAGCATTCAAAGAAAGTCTGCCTTCACATATCCGTAGAGTTTAAACGCAAAGGGTAACTAAGGAGGAAAACCATGAACCTGATGCAAATGAAAGAAGAAACCTTGAAAAACATTTCAAGAGAGCAAAAGAAGTTGTCTGCTATTGAAACCCTGTTGTCTCTGGAACCTTCAGAGCCAGTTGTCGGTTCAATCAAGTCGCAGTCTAAGAGTTTCGCGACTAAAGTCATCAAGGCGGCTATGCGCCATCCTGAACAACAGTTCACCGCAAAACAGATTGCTGATGTCATAAAGGCTCCCCCGACAAAGATGAGTCAGGTGAAGAACGCGATTGATCGTGCTGCAAGCAGAAACCTTTTGAAGAAGTTTAAACAGCCTTTCAATCAGGCTACTTTGTACTCTAACCGATGAAAATCATAGAGTGCCAACAAGGTACAGAGGAGTGGTTCCAGGCGCGTCTTGGAGTTCCGAGCGCGTCAAACTTCTCCAAGCTAGTCATGATGAACGGTAAGCCATCTACTCAGACTGACGGCTACATCAATGCTCTAGTAGCTGAAAGACTGACTGGTCAGAGTACCTTCGTTCAAACAACAGATGCCATGCAACGTGGCACTGATCTGGAGCCTTACGCCAGGGACAAGTATCAGGACATCACCCTGAATCTTGTCACTCAAGTAGGGTTCTGTATCCATGATGAGATAACAGCAGGAGCATCACCCGATGGTCTTGTTGAAGACGATGGTGGACTGGAGATCAAATGTCCCATGCCACATACCCATGTCGAATATCTCAGGGAGGGCAAACTTCCCAGCAAATACTTCCAGCAGGTTCAGGGATGCCTCTGGATAACTGGAAGATCATGGTGGGACTTCATGTCCTATCATCCCCAGATGAAGCCTCTGATCGTAAGGGTTGAACGTGACGAGGAGTTTATCGAGTCTCTTGAAGAGAATGTTAGAAAAGCTGTAGAACGTATTAATTATTTGGTCGATAAATTTAAGGAGGAAGCATGACAACTTACGACAATACAAACCGTGGAATTCTGTTTAAGAACAATAACAAGAAGGAGGAAACTCACTCCGACTATAACGGAACCATCAACATCAATGGCAAAGAGCATTATCTTAATGCCTGGATTAAAGAAGGAAAGGGCGGGAAGTTCTTCTCTCTTTCTATCGGGAAGGAAAAGGGCCAATCCTTTTCTGCTGGAAAGGAAAAGTTCGAACCAAAAAAAGACAAATTCTTTGACGATGAGATTCCATTCTAATGCACTACGGCAGCGTATTTCAAAAGTTACACGAGGAGACTGGCATCTCGAAAGCAGAGATTGCACACCGTGCCGATATGGATTGCAGTAATTATGGCAAGCTGTTGAAGCGTTCCAACATGGAGTGTGCAACCTTTGAAGACCTGTGTGCTGCGTTTGGACTAAAGGTGAGTTCGGTATGCCGAAAACTAGAACAGCTAGAAACATCGAAGAGTTAAGAGAAATCTTCGTAGAAGCTAAAGGAGAACTGGAAAAGCATGGCTACCTCTCGGTAGCCTTTTCTCCCTACTCCATGCAGGTAGAAGACTTTACCCTGTCTTCACTGCCACAGAAAGCCTTGAAAGCTATCTGGATCAGAAAGGCTGCTTCCCATGCTTATGAAAAGGATGAGAAGAGCCTGGCAGATCAACACATTGAAGGCATGAACAGATATATGAAGCTGTTGTGCTATCAATCAACCAAACAGAAGTATCTGTTAAGGCACATAGAGCATCCTGAGACTCACGAGGTGAAGGTGGAAGTAACCAGTTCCTCTAGGTGGGACAAGGGAGAGATGACATTCTTCCTTGATTGGATGCAGATGTACTGGGCAGAACGTGGTCTGATACTTGAGGCCAAAGGAGAATATGCAGAACTGAGCAAGTATCTGGAGGCATGATGAGAAAACTAAACGATCTAACATATCTGAATAACTGCCATGAATGTATCCATCAGCTCAAGGATGAGCATAATCCTTATCGGAAGTATTGTGGGAAATTCATTGAGACTCACGGGGAGCCGAAAGAAATCTCCGTCATCCATGACTTCCCAGTGATATGTCCTCTGGAGAAGGTATGATTACAAAAGAGCTGGTAGAGATTACACATATTGCTAAAGACCAGATTGAGATTGGTCTCGAACATATCAGTAAAGAAGAAGCAAAGGAAACCTACACAAGGCTTGTTGCTTTACAGGTGGAGTTCTATCACGAGTTCGTTAAGCCTTATGTGAAATACCTTTCTGAGGAGTCGGAGAACGATGATGGCAGACTACAAGGTTAGAGCCAGGACAGGAGCTGATGGAGGCAGAACCTTCTTTGGCATTGACTTTGGTAGTGTTGTCCCTAGACATGACACCTCTGAAGCACATAACAGATGGGTAATGCTAAACAAAAAGACATATAAGAAGGTTCAGTTCCAAGAGTTCTTCCTTGATGGGAATAAGAAACTCCACCAGTTCAGTCTTCTTGCCAGCTTTGTAAGAAGGGAATGTCCTGATATAAAGAGTTCTGATATTGTTAAATATCGTCATGTCGGGACTATAAAAGAAATAGTCTTTAACGAGAAAAGATACATGGCTGATGGTCAGAAGATTAAAGTAATGAAGGTTGGTGACAAGGATGAGTCAGATGATTAACGTGGCGAGTCATCATTATGGAGAGGCGTGATGGACATCAATGGAATTATTTTAGAGCCATACCGCGAGGGATGGGTAATCAAGTATCCCTACATAAGCCAGGACAGAAAAACTGGGGAGCAAAAAACACAATACAAAAAAGCATATTTCTCAAGATTAGGACAATGTTTGCAATACATCCGAGATCGCCTAGCCAAAGACTGTACAACGGCGCAGGAGCTTGTTGCACTACTGACTGCGGCAGAGGATATAGACAAGACTGTTTTGGCCCGTAACGGGATTATGAAGAAAGCAGACCTTATACCATGAAAATTAAATCAATGAAGAGATTGATTGACGAGATAGCCACAGCTCTACAGAAGCACGTCAGGCTAAAGGCTGCTATTGCTGCGGATAAACGAGGATTCATTGAGTGCGTATCCTGTAATAAATGGTTCCACTGGAAGGATATGCAGGGTGGACACTGGATAGAACGTGGCAGACAAGCCACGAAGATCCTGGAAGAGAACATTCATCCTCAGTGCAAAGGATGTAACCAGTACGGTATGAAGCACAGGACAGAGGTCAGGGAGAAGTACAGTAAGTACATGAGAGAAATGTATGGCTCTGAGTTCTGTGATGATCTTCTGATTCAATCCAAGAAGCCTGTGAAGTTCTATCGTGCTGACCTTGAACACACTCTCAAGGATTTAAAGAAACAAAACAAAGAAATGGAATCGCAGCTATGAAAATCAAATACGAATACCTGAGCCTGATGCACCCTGACGAGGTAGATGAATGGCTGTTTGAGAACGCATCTAAGCTGGATGATGAAACCAAGAGAGCCGTGTTCAGTCTAATGCACTTTGTCCATATGGTAGGAGCTTTCTTTAATGACCACGAAGATGAGCTGGATAAGTTTGTTGCGTATACGCAAGGAGAAACAGGTGAAGAACACAGCCTCCACTAAGGAAAGATCAGTCAAAGATATGCAGGTTGGCGGTAATCACTACAAGAACATGGCGATACAGCCTGTTGATTATATCCTGGCTAACAAGCTGGGTTACTGTGAAGCCAACGTGGTTAAGTATATATCGAGATGGAAAAACAAGGGTGGTATAGACGATCTCCGTAAGGCCAAGCACTATATTGATATGCTTATTGAGGATGAAACCCATAAGGAGATGGGGTGAGGTCAGCACAGCACCCCCTCAAGGAGGAAAACATGGAGTGCTGCACTGCCTCGATTGTTTATCGTGAATAAACAGATTCGTATGCTGATTTTAATTTCGTATAAGCATCTCTGTTTGTTCTTTTTAACTTATCTTCTTGCCCTAACTCAAGCACTCTTTTAAATGCCAAAGCCTTTGCCTGATTATTTTTACTATTTGCTATGGCTCTATACTCTAGTGGAGTTGTTTTTTCTAAACCACCAGCTTGCGCTTGCCCTGAAACAACAGCAGCGCCTTTTCCCAAAGCAGTAGATGCTTTAGATGCTATATCAGATACGGCTTTTTGTGCAGCAGTTTGACCAGCCAAAAATCTTTGAAATCCCTGTGAGCCAATCATGCCAGCAATCAAGCCTCCGCTGATGATACTTCCTGAGCCGCCAAAAAGTATACCAGTAGTAGCTAACATACTTCCAACCCAATTAGAAACTGTTGGATTTCCAGATTTTAACAGAACATCAATTTCATCAATTTTTCTTAATGTATCCGTATAGGATTCCATTAATCTGGCATTTTCTATCTCTGTTCCAGTAGGATTTGTTATAGCATTAGCAAGAGATTCCTTAACCTTTTGCTTTTCAAGATTTAAGGCAATACTCATTCTTTGTTTTGTGTTCTGCGCTATTTTGTTACTAATATTGCCAACTCTATCTCTTACATCAGACAAACTGTCTGCTGCACCCTGAAAATCGCCCTGCCCCTTAACATGATATTTTGGCTGGTTTCTTTTTAATGCTTGAAGCCATTGATCTTCAGTGAAAGCGCCTCTTGCCCCGCCTTTAGTGCTAGCTGAAGCAGTAGCATCAAGAAGATTTACATAAACTCTCCATGCTTTCCTTTCTTCTTCAAATAGTTTTTTTTCTGCTTGTGGCAGTTGTTTTTCAATAGAATCAGTAATTTCATCAAGAACATTTTTAAGAACAAATCCTCTTTGTGCGGACTCGCCACCTTGATTAATAAGATTTCGCACTTCTCTTGAATATTTTGTTCTTAAGTCAGATATTGCTTTTCCAGTAATTGTATTTCCTACCAATTTTCCTTCCAAGAAAGACTCTATTGTTGAACCAAAATTAATTTTTCTATCGCCATATAACAGGGCAAAACTTTCAGCAGAATCTCCAATTCTTCTGTTTATTGAGTTAATGAATTCGTCAATATCAATAGTAAAATTTCTATTTTTAATTACTCCAAAACCTTTTTCTGCCCATGTATTTTCAAGAAAAGATATTGCTTTTTGTATTTTGCCTTCCCCAATAATTTTATCAAAAGTATCTAGATCGTCAGAATTAAGATTTTTTGTCGCAGATGATTTTACTATATTTGTCCTAAATAGTTTTTCTTTGGTATTAAGTATTGCCTGAACAACATTTGACCTGGCAGATTCTACTGTTTGATACCTTCTTTGTATTTCAAGTTCTTTTTCTGGGTCTAGTTTTATGCCCTTTGTAGTCTTGTTTTTTATTGATTCAGAAGTTCCTTTAAGTCTTGTGTTAATCTTTTCAACGTAATTGTTTATGCTTTTTAATTGACTAATTCCGGTTCTTTCTTGTATTTCTGCAAACAATTTATCTTTTTCAGTAATTAACGGCTTTTTAAAATTTTCTAATTGAGACTGAATTCTTCCTCCAGCTATAGGAAGATTTTTAGTAATAGAGTTATATATTTTTGCTAAACCGGAATCACCAGCAGCTATAAGAGGGACAAAATCTTTTCCTTTTCCAAGCTCTCTTTCAACTCTTCTTTTTGACAATGCAGAAATGCTAGTACCAAGACCCCTGAATGCTGTGTTTAGCAAAATAGCTGTTTTTGCTCCATCAAAAGCGGCCTGTTCTGCATCCTCTCCTTGTAATGAATATCCAAGACCAGCCAATCCACCATAAGCAGCAGCCTGTGGAGCGCCAGAAACAAGTGTTTTTACAGCTTGTGGTGTAATTGCAGATATTTTTTGTGTCACAGGGGCAGCCATCTCTGTAACTTGTGCAATTCTTGGCGATATTTTAGAAATAACATTAGACGCACCAGGTATGCGCGATAACACTGATTGAGCTGTTTTTGGAGCTTGCCCCAATGACCCTCCGATTCCAATAATTGTTGCAGCAGTAGTAGCAAGTGGGTTTTCTTGCTGCCAAGCCAATCTTTGATTTTCAAGATTGCTTACATTTTGTCTATAAAAATCGGAATAAGGAGTATTACCGCCATTTGCAATATCTTTAATCTTATCAATAAAAGACAACATTCCAGAGGATGCTTCTTCTGATAAGCCAAAAGTAATTGTGTCTGTTATAATGTCCTGAAATACATTTCTATATAAATTGCTTGAGTCCTCTTGCCACCAGTTATCTTGTGTAATTGGAGTCTGCTCAATTATATTTTCTTCAAAAACACTAGCAGGAATGCTCTGATTAATAGGAATTTGTTGAGCCTGAGTTTCAGAATCAGACAATTCTTTGTTTTTGCGAAGTTGTTCTTGAATCCTACGAAGTTCGTCTTCTGTAGCTTTAATTGTTTGCTCTGCCATAACTGTTACTCAATCAAAGTTTTTTAATTGTGATTTGTGATGCTATTGGGCCAGACATTCTCTCCCAATCTCCATCATCATTTAAAATAAAAATATCACGAGAACCATCTGTATTTTGTAAAACAGCAACTTTTTCATCGTATTCTGTTCCAGATAAATCAATATCTCCAGCAAGACCAAGTTCAATAGCCATAAAATTATTATAATGACGTTCAACTTTATCTAGTTGTTGTAAGAAATATTCTAATGAAACATCTGCGCTTAATGAGCCAAGAGTGCCTTGCAGTAATTCAAGTTCAATATTTGAAACATTGCCTAGCGCACCACCAGTTTTGCTTTCATCTCTCATTTTTTGAAGCCTATCAAAGGCAATATTTCCCTTTACGTCTTCAAGCAATTTTGATAATTCAACTTTACGTTGTGTGGCAAAAGAGCCAAGTCCAGGAATTCCAGAGATTTGTTCAGCCGTTCTTCCAATAACGCCAGTTGCAGTACGATAACTTTCTGCATGAAGACGAGCAGCATCAATAGAATTCAATATTTGTGCGTTCTTTTGCAGTGCAAGTATTTTATTGTTGTTCCATTCCTGATTTTGACCATTATTTGCCGCATTAAAAGAATTTGTAGTTGATTGGCTTGGAGTGCCGTCTATTGTTTGACCAGGAACAGTTCTTTGTAATGTTGCAGTATTTAATTCGTATACTATATTTCCATCTTTGCCTATTCCGACAATGTAAGGCACGCCATTTTTATTTATTTCAATAGTTGTCTCAACGCCTGTTTCTTCAAATGTTTTTGTTTCTCCGGTATTTCTATTAAAGATTGTAGAGTTGCTTAATCTTGCCCATGAGTCTTCGCTCAGTTGACCTTGCTTATTAATAAGTTCAGCAGCTTCTCTTGGAGTTATAATTCGTTTTTCAAGTTGATTTGCTATACTTTTATATCCAGCAGTTCTTAAATCAGAAACAAATGCAGGAATATTTCTTCTTGCTGTTTCTTCATCTTCAATTTTTGAAACCCTGCTTAATGCTTCTGCGGTTGATATAGTATAGAGATAATCATCTCTGGCATTAATAACTTGTTGTCTTTCAAGATCATTTGATGCTGCTTGAAGCTTAATATCAAATAATTGCTTTTCCTGTTCTCTGCTTTGTACGCTTGCAGCAGTTGCTTCAACATCGCGAGCAATTTGAGCAGATGTTTGTTGTCTTGCCAAAAGATCAGCTTCTTTTTGTCTTGTGACATCAGCAGCCATTTGACGCATCTGTGCTGCTTGAGAGCCAAGACCAAGACCTTGAATCATCTGAGCAGCTTGCAACAAGCTCTGAGGATTATTCGGATCAACATTCTTCAATGCGTCCTGTACCTTCTCAGACTCAGACCTTACATCAAGGCCAAGCATACCACCAACACCACGGCGCAATGCTTCTTGTTGTTGAGGCATATTCATCATCAAGGCAGAAACCAAAGGAGCTTGAGTCCTGGCTAGACCAGTAAGGCCAGCGGTTAATTCACGGCCCTTCAGTATGCCCTCTTGAAGCATACGCTGCTGCCGTTGAGCAGGAGTCTCAATGATGTCTTGAAACAAAGATTGGATATTGATAGCCATTGTTTATTACTCAATTAATTGGGGTTGTAAGTAACTTCACCAGTAGTCGGATTAATCATCACTCCGGTATTTCCAAATGGAATAAGTTCAGATGAAGTTCCTGACTGTCCTGTCTGTTGTTTTCCCTTCAACAAGTCAAACAAACCTGCATATTGTTGTTGTCTCAGGGCGTTTCTAAGGTTTTCAAAGCCCAACTGAGACTCGATAGCAGTCTGACCAAGACCAGAGTACAGCTCTGCACCACCAGCTTGAAGGGATGCCAATACCCTTGATAGATCGGTAGAAGGAGCCAATGCTGACAACAATCCAGCTTGAGGAACATACGCTGCTTGGAGGAAACTTGGAATTGTTTGAGTAAGAAGCTGCTGCTCACCCAACATCTGCTGTAGACCAGCCAGAGTCTGCTGAGACTGTAGAGCTTGTTCTGCCCTTGCTTGCTCCATAGCACTTACTGAGGTCTGTGCCTGTTGCTCTTGAATAGCCTTTTCCAGAGCCAGTTGCTCAGGAGTTCCCCCAAACATTGAGGTACGAACACCCAGTCTGCCTTGTGACGCTAGACGCTCCTCAAGGCCCAATCTGGCACGTTCCTGCTCAGGTAACTGTGCAGCCTGGAGACGACTAAAGATTTGCTGTTCACGGGCCTGTCGCTGCTCAGGAGACTGCGTAAGCATATTAATGAGGCCAACATCATCTTGTCTGCCAACCTGTCCCAGAAGGGTAGGTATCATGCCCAGAAGCCCCTGTTGGGCTGCTTGTTCCTGTGCAGATAGCCCTAATGTAAGACCGCCAGTCGGCCCTACCTGAGCCGTTCCACCAGTCCCAGAAGTGACCGTAAAGGGTTTAAACTGGGTCTGTGCAAGAGCCTGACCAAGCAATCCACCTTCCATTTGCGGGAAAGTGGTCTGACCAGTTAAGGCTTGCATAGCCTGTTTCTGGGCCTCGGCAACGTCTTGTTGGCCTGATTGACCTAGAGCATATTGCCCTATTCCTCCAAGCAATCCACCTAGTTTGGAACCAAAGACTCCACCAAGTAATTTGTTTATTTCTTCTAAAGTTGGCATTGTTATCTCCTACACCATGCGCCCAAGCAAGGCATGAATGTTAATCTCCTGTAAAGCAATAGAATTACCGTTAATTGTATTCTCTACACCTATTGAAACTATAGTCCCTGATCCAGTGGTATTGATCTTCTTTCTATTCACCAAAGAGATATAAGAAGAATACTCTGCGTCAGTATTAAACTCAGATATGTTGTACTGCGCTATGTTTGAAGCAGGAAGAACATAAGCCTGTTTTGAAAATCCAGTCTTATAGTCATAGGCCCAATTCAATGTAACAGTGGATTCGGCTCCATCAAACGTGGTCAGGTTTATCTTCTTTAGAAACTTTAATGTCGATGGATTGCCAAAGGACAAAGGATGGCTAAAGTAAGACAAAACATAAGGGTCTGTACCGTCAGTGTATGACGTATATTGTGCTATTCCCTCTGCAACACCCAGATAAATAGTATCGTCAACCAGGTTTTCAAAGCATACAGGGTTCATGGAAGACCATGTGGTTACGCGATATGACCCATCCTGTAACGGGGTTCTTGTATCAAAGACGTACACAAAGAACTGTGATCGGAATATCAGAAGAATAAACGCCTCTTGAGGAGAATAAAACATCCGAATATCACTACTCTCGTTAAGGATAGCAGTCTTAATGTCGTTATTGACGTTCCTTGAAATATCACCAATGGGTGAAGATTTCTCCTGAATGGTTCTTGCCAGACTTCTGACACCAGACCTATCAAGGAAGATCAGGTCTTTACCAGTTGATACAACACAATCTCTATTAACACAACCAATGTTGGAAATAGTATCCGTCAGTTCCATAGTGGCTGGAGAATCTGCTCCACCGTACACAAGGATAGAATCTTTACCAAAGATGATTAAGAATCCGTTATGTGCAGCCAGAGCAACAATCTCGTCATAGCCATTAGGCCAGACCTTAGAAATATCTATAGAGCCAGAAGTACCCCCTGTCCACGCTGTCCCATCAAGAAGATCAGACCAGTAGATAGTAGACTTGTCAGCAGCAAAATCAGCCACCCATAGACGACCAAACGCTGCCAAGACTTCATTGCCTTGAGGCGGAGTACCAGTAGCACCAGCGTGAGAAGACATTTTTTGTACAGCAGCCGCAGCATTTGAATAAACCAAAGGCTCCTGTGAGATTTGAAAAAAGTATGCTTTTCCATTGAAATTAACAATCTTCCAATTATTAGCAGAAACTGTATAAGAGCCAGGAGTCTCATCAGTTAATGTAGTTGTTCCTGAGAATATCTTACTGTTCCCAGTAGAGAATATCTTTGTATTACCTGCATCATCACGGAACTGCTTAATAGCAGTAATCCCTATAGATGAACCAAGTGGAGTAGCATCCGTTGTAATAACGGTATAGCCTTTCCTTGCTGCAATACGACCTTCTTTGTCGATAACACAGTTATCTGCTACAGAAGCAAAGCTAGGCTCCTGAGACAAAGGCGCATCCTGAGTATTAACCCCAGCAAAGCCTGGTGCAGTAATTGTTATTTGTTGGATTTGTTGGGCCATTACACCACCACAAAGGTCATTTCTGTCGGATAACGGTTAGCATCAAAAGCAATAGCATCTGACAAAGCAGTAGATGCCACGGCAAACTGTTCTACAGCACTCTGACCACCAGTCTCACCTCGCTCCCTCAAAGCCATTGCATAGGCCAACTGAAGGACAGGATTAGTCGGTACTGACAAAACATCAGCATCACCAGACAGGTCTGCCTGTGGGACTACAACGTCAAACCGTAAGGAATACACAGCATCCGGTTGGGGATACAGTTTAACCTTCAGGTCACCGCTTGCATCAGTACCAATGAAAGTGTAATAGTCTGGAGAACCAGACAATGTAGCTTGATTGTAATAGACGTTATTAAAGTAAGACTTGCTTCTTTGATATATAAACTTCTTTGAAGTGGTATTGATTACGTCTTTGATTACAGCTAAATCACCACTGCCAGTAATGGAATACTCACTGGTTCCGTTTGATGTAGCAACCGTAATAGTGTCTCGAAGAGCAGTCCAATCAAAAGAATTTTCAACAATCTTCTTTGCGTCATTAACCAAATCGCCAATCAACGTGGAATACGTTGTTTCATTAACAGTGCTTACTTCATCCTCTCGTAGTCTGCGGAGGACATTATTAATAAGATTTAAATATGTCATACGTTAAGAATCCTCTGAAACAGACCTGCATCAATCTTGGATAAATCAAACTTCATTGGCTCATACAAAATACTGTTTGTAATCGGAGTTGACTGAATAAAAGACATTAGTAATCCGCTCTTGCCAGGCTCACCTTGTATGCCTTGCTCACCCTGTGGGCCTTGAGCGCCAGTAGCTCCGGTTGCTCCTGTAGCTCCGGTTGCTCCTGTCTCACCTTGTATTCCTTGTGGCCCGATTGGGCCTGTAGCTCCGGTTTCGCCCTGTATACCCTGTATACCTTGTTCGCCTTGTGGGCCAGTGGCTCCTGTAGCACCCGTAGCACCAGTGGCTCCTGTTGGCCCCATTGGCCCCATTGGGCCTATTTCTCCTGCTGGGCCTACTATAGTGATTTGTGGAACTATTCCTGTGCCGCCAGTATCAGTAGTTCCTACTTGTTCTAACACAAACTTGCCAGTATTAACGTCTGTATAAAGACCAATGTTCTGACCTTCTTCAAAAGTCTTCCCTTCAGTTCCAGCAACGTCAGATACATTTATACTTTCACCACCAGGCAATCTCTTCCCTGCTGCATCATAGGGAGCATAGACAAACTTTCCATCTTCATATATCCATGAATAACTTGAAGCCTCTTGCTGAACGTCTGTAGGACTAGTAGAAGCCGTAGTAGAGGGAGCAGCGCCTGTAATCTCTATTGCTTGTTGAGCAGCAGTAGTATCGGCAGCAGTGACAGAAGGAAGCTCAGGAAGCGGCCCCATTTCTGAATCCCAATAGCCGCCTGATTCTTTAATAATCTTGTCTGCCCAATCATCTAAGCCAAGATTTCTAGCTCTGGCAATCAAATCTTCAAACTGTGCTTGCATATCTCCATTACCATCAGTCTTAATGGTATCTGGAGCCTGAGTATTTATAATATCTGTGAGCATTGCTTGCGTATCAGCCAGGCTCATGTTTTTAATTGCGTCATAAACAGCCTGAGCCATTTCAGGATTAAACGCAGCAGCACCTTCTGTATCTTCTACACCTGCTCCACTTTGCCCTACTTTGGACAAGAAATCGTTATAGATTATTTGTGCCTGTTGCTCTGGAGGAAGCTCATCAAACTTTGGATAATCTTTTTTGCTATGAAATAACTTAAAGTCTTTTACAAAATCAAAAAAGAACTTGGCTGGATTAATAACGCCTACAACATTCTCTGGAGAAATCAATGAAGAAGCCGCTTGGTTTATTACAGCAGGAGCTATAGATAAAGCTGCTGAACTTGCATCAAGGCTAGGTTGTACTGTGCTTTCTACAACAGTATCTGGTGTAAACTTCAATACATTGTCAGTAATGTTTTCAACTGGTGCGTAAGATTCATAAATTGATGCAATTGTTTCTTCAGGAATTCCATAGAATTGTGAAACTTGAGGAATAGTTACAGCACCACTACCTATCAATCCGGCAATAGTATTAATGTTTTCTTGAGTATAATTTTGTCCAACAGGAACACCAGAATTGCTTAAAATGTAATTAGCAAAGGCATTTATATCTGATACATTATTGTCTTCAATAAATCTAGAACTAGAAATAGCCATCGCAATACTCTCTATTCTTCTTCAACAATCTCTGATGTTAGAAAAAACTGTGCATTAAAGAACAAGATTCCAACCAAATAAGCTACTGGTATTCCTTCTTCTATCTTTTGACAACACCAGTTTGTCAATTCTTCGTCTGCTTGTTGACCAAGCTCTTCAACATCAACCTTCTTTGGGAAATCTATTATCTTGTCAGTCATATATAACGACCAATAACAGCAATGCCAGCGGCTAATATGATCCAGAATATCCTCTCTGCATACATACTTCCAATCTTTGCTGTAAGCGTTTGAAGGTCATCGTTCATTGAATTAACCTTCTGCTCTATGTTGCTTTGACGGTTAAACACTGTAACCAGTCTTTCCTCTACGCGAGCCAAGCTAATGATGGCTTTTTGCAGATCATCCAGCTTCCCTTCTATTCTGTTCAGCCTGTCTTCGCTCATAGTATTTCAACATCCACGCCTTTATGCTCTTTAGGAATTTCATAGGTGTAAGAAAGCATCTTTCCACCATCCCGTTTAAACACAATCATCTCCATGACGTGAGAAGAACCATATCCCTGACTGGAGTGCCACGCATCTGGCGGGGCTAAAGTGCCAAACTTCTTAACGATAACTGAGTTATCACATTCAAGTTCGTGGGCATGATGGAAATGTCCTACAGCCCACATTCTATGTGTTGTCTCTGCCCAGGCATCCGGCATATCTCTTGGCATGATAGATGCCAGTTTCTGTGCCTTAACCTTGTCACCGTGATGGACTCCGATTAACCACTTACCAAACCTTAAGTAGTGGAAGAAGCCCTTTGACCTTAATACATTAACCCTCGGCTCTTTAGAGTAATAAAACTCTAAGATCATCTGTAGGGCTATGGCTGCATCAGGATCATGGTTTCCTCTAGCAATGACAACCTGTACGTTCTTGAACTTTGTCAGCATTGTGTCTATAGAGTAGACCAATGTCTCAGCCGCGATACGCATGAACTTCTCGTATCTTGTATCCACATCCAGAGGCGTTCCCTTGCCCGTAGTGGCATTTGAATTATTGGCATGAACAAAGTCACCAACATTCACTAAAAGCCCTGTATCGGCTTCTGGAGCCACAGAAACTAGGTCTGATATGGCTACACAGATTTCTTCCTTTGCTATTCGCGAATCAAAAGACCTATCCCTAGTCTCAGATCCATCTGCCCTCATGCCTATATGAGCATCTCCGATAAAGATGGCTGGCATGATGTCTTTATTAAGTTTCTTGTTCTCTGCCTTTTTTGGCTTTACTGGATCTACCTGTGGTAATAGACCTTCAATAAAATCAAAAAAAGCCCTTCTTTGATCTTCAATCTCTGCCTTTGTTTTAATCCAGACAGGATTGCCTTCGTCATCTTTTGTATATGTAGACTTGCCAACAACGACCTGTCCTGGGTCTACAAACCTTGTTGCGTCAAATGTTTCTGTATAGCCTTGCCTAGCAGCTACACCTAAGATTGTAGACTTTATTCTTCTTACTGATGTTTCACTTATATCTAAGTGATTGGCAACAGCCTTACTTGTTCCTAGTTCTATCCACAGCTCAAGGATGTTTCTTTGTCTTTCTGTAGTGCAATACTTTAATAGATCAGCACTAGGCTTTCTTCTGTTATCAGAATTTTGAAACGCCATAATTAATTGTCTTTTGATTGACTCTGACTAGCACCGAAATAAAAACTAATTACAGCAGATACAGTGCCGCCAAGATAACCAAGTACCAATGAAACAATCGTGTCGCTATTTGAATCTGGAGGCTGAATAGTCACAAGGAATATGTAGCCGAGGAATCCAAGTAAGCTCGTAATACCAATTACTCGCGCTGTCCAGTCTCCAGAAA
>Ga0222716_10000539_pt1 | contig 32620 bp, 23 predicted proteins | sample C33_13DmetaG_FD_165044 | JGI IMG/M metagenome (GOLD analysis project Ga0222716, IMG submission 165044) | Estuarine water microbial communities from San Francisco Bay, California, United States - C33_13D | ecosystem: Environmental > Aquatic > Marine > Unclassified | place: USA: California... | reverse complement strand
ATGTATATGCTGCAATGTTACTGCACTCTGCGGAAAAGGAAATTGACGATAAGGCTGTCACAGCAGTTCTAACTGCTGCTGGCGTAGATGTTGACGGTGCTCGAGTTAAGGCTCTAGTATCATCACTTGGATCAGTCGATATTGGCGAAGCAATGGCTACTGCTGTTGCTGCTCCTGTTGCTGCTGCTCCAGCAGCTGCTGGCGGTTCATCCGCTGAAGCAGCTCCTGCTGAAGCTGTAGTAGAAGAAGAGGAAGAAGATGACGGTGCGGGCTTTGAAGGCCTCGGATCTCTCTTCGGATAAACTGTTAACGAAGTAAAATAAATTGTACTTCGATTTTCGAAGTAATTCGTGCGGATGCTTGGATATAGAAAATGAGAGTATAAATTCTTTCCTACTTCATCATTTATTGCAATAATTTAATGAATAACTATCTCATCAATATGTTAATGGTTAGTAAAGAAAATGAGTATAAATTTATTTTTGGAACGTTAGGATCATTTTTCGGCGGTTTCATATCATTATTATCAATTCTATTTCTTGCTGTAGGAATTGAAATTAATAGTTGGGGTATTTTAGATCTATTTGGTTTTGTAGGAGGGAATAGTTTCGATTCATTTTACTTAGCTATTCCATTCCTAATAGTGGGAACAGTTGGACTAATTATAGGTTGATCTTCTTTCCTATTATCTGTTCTTAAATTGAGAAAATCCCTAAAAAATAATGATTAGTACTATTTCTTAGCATGAATACTTATTATATCGCCATTTTGAACTTCATATTCTGCACCAATTACTCGGCCGCTTTTTGCATCTGTTGCTCTGATAAAACCATCTCCAAGATCAGAATGAACAGCATATGCTAGACCTTTTGCAGTTGTTCCTTCAGAGACTAAAATAGCATCCGGAAGAATATTGCCATCTCCATCAATCCAATGAGAGTCGTCTTGAACAGGATAAGCAACACTTCTATTCAATCTATCAAAAACAACTGAAGAGAGTAATCCTAACAAACCTCCTCCTGGTAAATTAGAAAGTGTGTCGGAAATATTTACTAAAGCATTTCGTTGTTCATTAGATAAATTCTTTTCACCTAAATCTGTTATAGAAAAATTAGAGGTCTCGGGATTCAGATCTATCAAGCCCGCCTTAGAAGCTCTACGGAGAGCTAGTTCTGCCTCAGCACTAGTCAAAATTAATTTTCCACCTTGAGATTCAACAATCGATGATAATTCTAGTTCAGAATTATTATTCTTATCCGCTTTATTTGCTGCTATTGATATTGGGAATAATAGTGACCGTATTGTTCCAGCCATAGTCATTAATTCTTCATTACCCCAAGACCAAGGCACTCCTGAATCAGGATGTTTTTGATTGACTGATAATATTCCTGCATTAACATGATAATCGGTTGCACCTATTCCTGATAATTGTTCAATTAGAAACTTGGAAAGTGCTTTTTCGCCTTCTGATTGTACTCTTCTAGCGCCTCTAGACCAACTTGATTGAATGATTCCTACAATCCAAGCATCAATTTCGTTCAGAAGGAATTCATATTCTTCAATTGGCTTAGATCCTCCTTCTCCAACAGGATTGCCCTCAATATCTGTTGAACCTGATATATCAATGACCTGAATTAAAGCATCACATCGTGCTAAATCTGAGAGAAATTGATTGCCTCTACCTCGTCCTTCATGTGCACCAGGAACTAGTCCCGCAACATCAATTAATGTGACTGGAACTAATCTTTGAAACCCTCTACAAGAACCTGAGTTAGGAGTACAAATACTACCTCTTCGAGGATCGTTCTCATCAATTTCTGGCATTCTACCTTGCTGCTCTTTTTTCTCACGAAGAATCTTACAGGCACAACTCTGTCTTAATGGTAGCCAAGCAATTCCGACATTTGGATCAATTGTAGTGAATGGATAATTCGCAATATCTACTGGAGTCTCTGTGAGTGCAGAGAAGGTTGTTGACTTGCCCACATTAGGTTTTCCGACAAGTCCTATTCTCATACTAACCTCATTCAAAATATGAGGTCTTGAGCCTCAAGAAAAATTGTAGCTTAGAGCTTTGTAGCACTGCCTTTCTCATCTTCCTCACCAACTGGAATCACTTCTGTATCGAGATTTGCCCCACTAGCAAGTATTTTTCTCACAGTCGTTGAGGAAACTAACGAATAAGATTCAATAGAAATTGAAGAAGATTTGACCGAATCAGAGGAGATGATTTCTCCACGGAAGATACCAGTAATCATATTCAAAGAATGAAGTATAGCGCCGATAACTACGCCGTAGAACATTACTGAACCTAACTTGCGAAGTTCTTCGGAAAGAGTACTAGGATCTTCTACCATCATCTCTACTAGAGCCATATCCATAAAATCTGCAATCATTGTGAGAGAGAGGCCAAAGATTGCGCCTCCTGTCATCATTAGGTAACCCCATCTTGCTCTATTATTCGAAAACAAATGCCTCCCAGTTAATTCTGGATATAGGCTTAGAGCGGCCCCAAGAGAGAGAGGCACGAGAACTAACCAACCTGCCATAACTGAAAGTGAATTGGCTATACCTACTAATTCCGAGGTACCACTAACTGTATCTGTTTGAACAAATAATGAGCCTATGGCGATAGGAACAATTAACCAAGATCCTAGATTAAGTTCTGCATTCCCTGGATAATCAGGAGAATCTACGAAAGCATCTGAACCTCTCATAGTCACCAACATATTACTAGCAAAGGCAAAAACTGGTATTGAAACTAGTGCCATCAAGAAACTTGCAGCTAACATATCCTGATTTGAGAAGGCCACAACGTTGTTCCCTGCTAATGGTCCGAAAGCATCCATAACCATCTGACCATGGACATCTCCAAATGGATTAATGGTTAGAATACTACCAAATAGAGTCACACCAACTAATGTCTTAGACCAAAGAGGATTTCCAGACGCAATAGATGATGCATAAAGAGCAACTCCTGCAACTCCTGCGAAGAAGAAAGCCCCTCCAAATAAATGATATGAGAGCCATTGCCCTACACTATCATCTGCAGCACCTGAAATTATTGAAATTATGCTTAACAGAGGGTTACTTAGTAGTGCAATCAGTATTAACCAGCCAGGCAGAGCCATTTTTCTTGTTTTATTGGCTACTGTCAATAATTGATTAAGGATTACCGCCAACAAAGCGATTGCGTTTATTGCAGTTCCAAGAGGTATTATCTCAATACCAAGAATCATATTATTTTGAGAGCCTACAACTAGAACTAACACAGAAATTGTCCATACAAATGATACTAAGTTGGCATTAGTTTCGCTGGCCAACTCAGTTCCAGCCAATTTTGGTATAATATGGAAACCAGAGCCAATTACTAACATAGAAACTGAACCATAAAGAGTAGCATAAACTCCTGCAGATGCTAATTCATTTGCGTTAGCAACGAATCCCCATGATGCTAGAGAGTGAAGAGCATTTGGATCATGAGTTAGCCACATACTAGTGAATGTAAACATGGATCCTAGAATCAACCATAATGTGCCCTGTAATATCCATGATCTAGCGCCAGATCCTGGACGTCCCTCTACCAAATCAGACCCTGGCCCTAGAGCTTTCTCAAGCATGAAAGAGACTGTGCCTTTTGCCACATCAGAAAATATCCATAGTCCTCTCTGAGTCAAAAAGAATACGATAAATAGTGAAACCCAAAAATAAAACATTGTTGTTAAAACTGTATCCATTATAATCACCTCACTCGCTAGTTGCCTCTAATAATAAACGACCTAATATGGCAAATATACCAATCATTGTGCCTAAGATAAAGAACCATATACCTGAATCAAAAACACCACTAAAAACTGGTACTAAATCAGAAATTACGGGTAAATCCTGCCCCGGATAAAGTATACTATAAAGTACCAAAAAAGAGAGGGAAAAGACAACTCCTACTACAATGAAAACCCATGAGCCTGATGGCTCTTTTTCGCCTTGAAGAAAAACGTCTACTGAATCTGTTGTACTAATTGACATGACTACACCTCTGATATCCCGTTAAGGATACTACTACCAACGGAGATTCAGACTTAAGTATTAGCCGAGAAGATAGTGGATTGGGCATCAAGGCGCACGAACTATATCTACTCGAGATAGACGCCTGTCTCTACCCTGTCCCATAGGAACTGGTAGTGATAAATCGTTCTCAATTTCAGTTTTCCATACCTTCTTACATTCACAATCGAGGCCTTTAAATTCTCTTAAATCTCTCGAAACCGAATATCTTTCTATTGCTGCTACTACCTCAGCATCACATTTTTTACAATTATGTGCACCTCTAATTCGGCCGCCAGCAGTAGGATGAACAATAGTTCTACAATCAGAATCTATAATTTGATCGTGAGTTCTCTCAATCATCTCAACAAGAGACCAAAGCCAAGGAGGACGATATTCTCTATTCCGAAATATCCTATCTACGACTGTATTTTTTTGGATATTCATAGGATTAATAGAAACCTCATCTGAAAGAGGTGCTACTTGTCCCAACCATTTTGAAGTTAGATTAAGGGCATCACCTTCGGACATAAATGGTGGTTTGAAAAGTAAGTAAGTTTTGACACGCAATCCTGCTTCTCTCAAATTATCCACAGATTGTCTCCATGTCTTTGTCGAGAAACCTTTGTTACAATGAAAGCGTAAAACTGTATCATCATATGCCTCTAAACCGATTGCAACTGTACATCCTGGATGTCGTTTAGCTACCCATGCTAATTTTTCAGGATTACACAAATGTGCCTGGGCTTCAACAACCAGTTCTAATCCTCTTTCATAAGTTTCTTTCAAAACCATTTCTTGCCATTCAGGAGGGTTTTCTTGATCTTCAAAAAATGTCCCAGAAGTATATACTTTAACCATTTTACAGCCTTCAAAGTCATTTGTCAATCTTTTGGATTCTTCCCATTGAGCAAATAAATCATTAGCAGTTACATCGTCTCTCACATCGTTAAAGTATCCACAAAAGGTACAACCAGATTTCCACCACCAAACACAACCCCTAGTTCTCAAAATTACTGTTGCGGCAGTACAACTTGTACCATCCTGCAACATCTCTGGAGTTTTGTAAACTGTAGCAGGCTTGGTTGCATCCCAAGATTCTCTGCGAGAAATAGATTGAGGAGAATTCTCAGGAGCTTTAACTAAATGGTGAATCTTGACAGCTTTTTTACCGTCTCCTAATAACCCAGAAGCGCCTTCCATAGCCCTTCGGTCAGTTCCCATCTATTGAGACTGCCGTCGCCAAAAACATCTTGTTATGAGAGCCTTAGGGTCAGATATTGGTGATACATTGAAGTCTTTCACAATAATACAAAATCTGTTAACTGCTTTGGTAATACCATTTCTTGCATTCATTGTAGGAATTTCTGCGTTCCCTGGTGTTTACGTTTTTTATAAAATACTAGATATTACTAATACTGACCCCGGATCTTTCTTAGCATCTAATATAGATTCAATACCTCTTGAAGACCTAGCATTTACAGGAATTGCGACAGGGACGGCAATGATGATTTGGGGTATTAGTTTAGTAATTATTTGTGGAGGACTTGGCGGATTATTTAGACCTAGATTAGATCCAGGAAGATATCCTCTACAATCATTCTTAACAATTCAATGGGCTTGGTCGATGATTTTCCATAGAATTGCTCTATTCTTTTTACCGTTCTTAGTTCCATCGTTTATTGGAAATTTATACTACCGTTTATCTGGAGCAAAGTTAGGTCAAGGAGTACAGATTAATAGTGCACATCTAAATGATGCTGGTTCGGTAACATTAGGAGACAGAGTTGTGATTGGAGGGAAGGCAATTATCAACGCTCATTTAACAGAAAGTGGAGAATTGGTTATGGCCCCGGTAATTATTGGAAATGACGCATTAATTGGAATGGGCTCGGTAATTCAACCCGGCTGTACTATAGGTGACAAGGCAGTTGTTGCATCTAGAGCTGTAGTTCCAAAGTGGACAAACATTCCTGATGGAGAGGTATGGGCTGGAATTCCTGCTAAGTGCATAAAGCGGGCAGATGGAACAAAACCTGAATGATCAGTCTTCTGATTCTTCAGGCATTTCTTCGGACATCTCTTGAGCATGTGCAACTGCTTCTTCTGCTGCATCTAAAGCTTCATCCATCCTAGATTTGAAAGTATCTTGTTTCTTTGCGAACTCAGCACTCTTTTCGATTGCAGAATCAATCATCTCATACCTAGTCTGGATTGCTTGGTTCAAATTTTCGAATAATTGCATGTGTTGTACATACCAGTCATCTCTTGCAGTGAGTTCCACTTGTGCCGTTTGTAGTGCCTCATCAAGTTCCTCTGCAACTTCGAATACACGGCCCAATCTAGCCTTCTCACGAGTATACATCTCTTCGGTTTTCTCTAACTTGGGCTCAAGATGTTTAATTCTAGTAGAAGCCTTCGCTCCATCCATTTCCATTTCATGAATTCTACTGTCCTTGTCTGAAAGGAGTGTTTCCATACCTTCTCTCTCTATTTCTTTATCGATTGCTTCTTTTTCTAAAACATCGATGATTGCATTTTTCTCTTCAAGTTCTTGTTCAACTTTACGATAAGCAACGTATAATTTTTCTAGTCGATCTGATTCTTCAACTAATCTTTCCTCTAGTTGTTTGATACGATTTTCTGGCGTTATTGAACCGCCTTCATCATTAGTCATTGGATACCCTCACCTTACTCGAATCATATCCTCGCTTTAACTTCGGCGGATTCTTTGTCTGATAATGGCCTATTTCTAATCTGTTTATTGAGATAATGCTGCAATAGTTGCGGATAAAACTGCAGTCAATCTTTTTGATGAGGGAATATGCAACTTTTCATCTGGACCGTGGGCATTATTTCCTGGCCCTCCGGTACCGGTACAGAAGAATTGGGCTGAAGGATATTTTTTCTGCATCATCGCCATAAATGGGATTGTGCCACCTACCCAAGTAGCCATAGGTGGTAAACCACTAATATGCAGGGATGCAGATGAAAGAGCATCGGCAATTTTCCCGTCCATAGCAGGAGCATGGAAACCATCTGCTGCAGCATCTGGAATATATTCCACTTTAGAGCCGTAAGGAGGATTGCTCTCCAATCTTTCTTTCAGAATAGAATCAATAATTTCAGAATTAACTCCTGGTGGTATTCTGAAACTTAATTTAAGATCCGTATGTGTCCTCAGAACGTTTCCTGCAGTTTGAGTCGGAGGCATTCCATTCGCACCTATTACTGACATTGCTGGTCTCCAATTCATATCAAGAAGAATTTCTGCCGAACCTTCATTATGAGGCCTGAGAGTATCTACGACCGGAAGTTGTGCCCAAATTTCATCACCCAATAGTTTTCCAAGTTCTTCAGCCTCTTTTCTAACTTTATCACTAATCTCTACATACATTTCGGGAACTAATATTTTTCCTGTCTTAGAATCTTCTACTCTATCTAAGAGCATTCTTTGAATTCTAAATGAAGAAGGAATTACTCCTCCCGACATTCCTGAATGTACTCCTTCATTAGAAACCTGAACCGAGAGATTTCCGGCAACTAATCCTCGTAATGCCTCTGTAACCCAAATGTGTTCATAATCTGGTCCGCCGCTGTCTAAGACAACAATCAAGTCAGGATCACCTAAATCTTCTGTCAATAATTCAAGATATGGAGGTAAATCATAAGACCCTGATTCTTCACATGTTTCTATAAGGAAATGTGACCGAGGATAAGGAACTCCTTGCTCTTGTAGCATCTTTAGAGCGGTGACGCAAACATATCCCCCATATCCATCATCTAAGGCACCTCTACCATATAGCCAAGGATCTCTCCTGACTCCTTTCAATGGATGTAATCCTTCAGACCATAATTCGGGCCTAGAGGGTTGTTTATCTAAGTGTGAATAGAATATCACTTCGCCAGAACCAGTTCCTTCAACTGTGACTAAAAGTACCGGAGTTCTTTCACCTATTCTATGAACCTTATATTCCATACCTTCTAATTCTTGTTCGACTAACCATTTTGTGAATAAATCAATTGTTGCGTCGAGTTCTCTCTTTTCTCTCCAATTAGGTTCGAAGCTTGGAGAGAGAGCCTCTATCTTGATGAAATCAGATAAACTCGGTATAATTGACTCTTCCCATAACTCATCTGCTCTAGCCATTAGCCTATCTAAGTCCACGGACATATTACTATCTTAAGTGGCACAGTCTTTGAATCTTTAATTTACAGTTCCTGCTTTTCAGGGCCACAAATAGGAATTGAACCCTTTGAAAATGGGCATGAATCGCAAGGTTTTGAAAATTCTAAAGGAAGTGGGGGGTGATTGGAAAGATTATCGTCTGAATTAAGTTCGATAGAAGCGACTTTGCATAAAATTTCCTCTAATTCTGTTTGGGCTTCCAAAAATAAATCTTCTGGATATTCAACTAATCTTCCAGTGACTCCAACCCAAATGGCAGGACGTAAGACTTTGCGTGGACGTGTTTTCATCTGTTCCATTTTTTCTAATGCACGGTAATATAAGGCTAATTGCATCCTATGATGGTATAGCATAGAATATTCAGCATCACATGATGGCGCGTATGATTCATCACCAAGAGATTCTAATAACCCATCTAGGTCACCTGTTGATAATTTCGAAGCCTCTTCAGTTTTCAGGTCAATCGGACGAATAGAGGGGCCTTCTTTACTATCTGTGCAAAGAACAAGATCAATCAATCCATCCATCTGAACTAAAACTTCATCGATTATTGAGATATCTTCAGAACCATTTGGTGTCCAACGACTTCGGGTCAATCCATTAATTGGAACATTAAAACTAATATGAAACGGCAATTCAGTTCTCAAACCTTCAACTTTCTCACCCTGAATTATTTCACCAGATACTAATCTTCCTAGTCTACTATTGGACAATCTAGTAGTCATCTCTGATACAATATTACTCATATTTGACGAAGTTGAATCATTAGGGATTAATTCATTGAATATTTTTTTATGAATTTCTGGATTAGTTATATCATTAGGATGATTTTTAATCCAAGAATTAGGCAATGAAGGTGAACTGCTGGAAATTAAGCTAGGATTACCAATACCGATTTCCACTATTCTGTGTACAACTAAACCAAGAAGGGCCATATCAAGATTTTCTTTTGGATTAGGCGGATTAGATTCTTCTGACAACGGCATTATTGGGTTGGATTTTAATCCTCCACGTGTTTCAAGCCAATGGCGCCTTGAACATTCGGATAATATAGAAAGACGGTGGGGGGCAGTTTTAACTCTATAATTAGAATCCTTTCTGGCTATTAATGTCGGAATAATACTTTCTTTTTGGGAAAATTTAGCCATATTGTCTTTTGAGGAAATTCTTTGAGAAGGAGTTAAAATATTGTTCTTAAATTGTTTTTCGTCGACATTAAAACATTCTTCTTCATGAATAACTACCATACCGGGCAATAAATTACTTCCAACGAAAGACTCATGAGCCATTACAAATGGATCTAAATATCTATCAGTATTAATTTTCAATTGTTCGGTTTTATATTCATCTTCATTTGTCCAAATAGACTTATCCTCTCCTCTTCTGAAAGACCCCTGTCTAAGAGATTCTAACCAAATCTGGCCCAACTGAGGAAGAGGTTTTGTGTAAGACCATGGCACTCTAAGGCCCTTCAAATCATCATTTTCTATCCATTCAGTTCCTTTTGGTGAGCCCACTATTATTAAACGATTTTTGGCTCTAGTTGCACCAACATAAAGTAAGCGCCTTGCTTCAGCATCTTTACGAGATTCATAAAGCCATTTCGTATGCATCCAAGTAGCCGATTTAATCTCTTGTTCGTCGGTCCATGGAATCGGATTAGCAGCAAAAAGCTCTGGACTCACCATAGTTCTAGAACGAGAATCGATAGTAAGATTAGTCTGTCTTTTTGAGAAAATATCTACTAAAAACACGACACTTGCTTGAAGACCTTTAGAACCATGGATTGTCATTATTCTTACTGCATCCCTAGGAGGAATTGTTATTGCCTCCATAGTTGAAGATTCATTCTCAGTTAATTGCCTAATTCTATCTGCAATTACAATTGAATCTCCACCTAATTCGGAACCTAATGAGGATACTAAGCCAATAAATTGTTCCGCATCTTGTAAAGATGCGTTATCAGAGTAAGTAAGTAGTAAATCTGAAAAATCTAGGGTATCTTCCAATAACTCAATGATTGAACCCTTTTCAGACAAGTCAATCCATCGGCTTACTAATTCTTTTTGACGTGAATTGATAGCGAAATCTTTCAATCGGAATAACAAGTTTTCATTCTTTCCGGCTTGACCGATGAACTCGTGAGTTTGTTTATCATTAAATCCGATCAAGCAAGATCTGGCTACCCAAGTTGCGTTGTGAAGATTTTTAGGTCTAGAAATAAATTGTAACAAGCCATTCAATGTGTGTACCGCTGGTCTTTCCAATAGACCTCCTTCTCGATCTGCTTGTGAGGGAATATCAAAATCGTTTAGGTACCTGATAATAATGTCTCTAATATCTCTTCGGGATGGTAAGAGAACCATTATTTCACTAGGTGGAACCTTATCGCATGTTGGTTGTATATCCCAATTACCGTTAGGAGAAAGTACTCGAACGGGTTTTCCTTCTATGAGATGTTTTATTCTTCTAGCTATCATCATTCCCTGTCTTTCTAACGATTCTCCGGAATCAAAGGCATCTAGATATTCATTAAGATTTAGTGAAGGATCGGTCGTTAAATCGCTATTCAAAGGACATATCCATTCTATTCCTCCATCAATTTTAGCCTTCAATTCTGATGCAAATAATTGTTGCGGATCTGCATAGAACTCGCCATTAGAAACCCTTCTATGCCTAGTATGGAAAATATCTTCCCACCATTCATTCATTACTTCTAATAAACCTCCATCTGTTCGATAATTTATTTTCAAAGAGATTAAACCCTCTTTTCTCTTATCGGTTTCTTCCTGAGAACCTACATCTAATCCATCATAATGGTTGAATGGAATCCAACCTAAAAGATCTTGTCCCCCATCTTCATAATGCTTCTTAGCACTAGCGATAGTAATCTCGTGAGAATTTCTTGGATCTCGACTGAAATCGCTATTTCTCAATTCTCTACCTGGTTCTGTTAACTCTGGAATACTACTTAATTCATGAGAATTTATATGCCTTAATATCTTTGAATACTCTAAGAAACCTGTTACTTCTGCCTGTCTAAAAGCGTAGATGCTTTGTTTAATATCTCCAACATAACATATCGTTGGTTGCCACGGAGTATCAGGGACTGATACTTCATTCTCTTCAAAGTGTCTTTCACCCCATAGTCTTGAAAGAAGCTTCCATTGAAGAGGAGAATTATCTTGAGCCTCATCAATAATAAACGCTCGAAACCTTCTTCTAATTTTCTTCAATAAATCAAATCTTCTTAATAAGTCAATTTTACTCTCTTTGATATTGATTATAGATTCGCCAACAGAATCAATATTTTTTTCTAAATTATCAAGTATAGACAAAGCAGAATTGATGTGATCGTCTCTCCAATATTCATCGGAGGCATTGTTTAGTGCATTTATTACTGACTCAGGATAGAAAGTTTCACAGATTCTAGGGCAATTTGCAAGTAATAAATCTCCTGCCTGTTTTTGTATGTCATCGAAATCATGAACTTCATTAATTTCTTTAAGTTTCTGTAAAATTCCATTGAAACCGTCCATTACAATACGTAAATCATCTAGATTTCGGGCCTCGTGTTCTAAACTGAATCCAAATTTATTATCAGGATTTCCTAACGGAGGAAATTCAGGTAATGATAGAGGGAGTGTATTTATTGCAGGTCTCCAATTTTTCGCAGTATTCGGTGGGTTTTCTTTATTCATTAGTATCATCAAACGAATAAAATGTAACATTATATCTCCGATTTCAGAAAACCATAATTCTTTGAAAGCTTCAGTTATTGGCTTAAATAACTTACTTTTACTTCCCAAATTATTGATCCCTCTTTCCCAGTTTTCTGAGTTGGGAGGAAGATTACCTCTAGGGAATATTGAAGGTTTTTTCGAGGAAGAATTATTGAATAGAGATTTTCTACTTACTACGCATTGGTATACATCACTCAACCAAACTAGTTTATCCCAATTATTTTCTTTAGGGGGTGTTGAGGAAAGATGATCTAAACAAGCAATACGTGATTCTGAACTCCAACCTGTTCCTAAATCATTAGGATATTGTTTGACTAAATCACAGAATGCAAATATTTTACTCTGAGTTTCTTGGATAAAATAATCCAATTCGTCTGAATTTAACGATTCAAGTATTCTTTCAGATAATTTATCAGGAACAATCTTACCTTCAGAGTCACTAAGATCTTTAATCGCTTCATTGATGAAAATAGCGCGTTTGGAGATGTTTCTGATTACATTAATCGCTCTTCTACGGCTAGCATAATGGCGTTGGATACGATCTCTGGATTCTAATACATCTCTGGCGCCAAAGGAACGAGTATTGGGAATACCTGCGTCAATAGCTTCGGATAATCGTGAAGGGTGTGAAGAAAGTCTCCATAATATGTTCAAAGCGGATTCTGTCAAAAGAATTCTACCTGAGTCTGAAATATTGTCTTGTGTCAAAGAATCGCCAAGCATACCTCTGTAAGGAGAAATTAATTGATTGAAAAAGGAATCAATTGTTCCTATTGGGGCATCATCCAATAAAGTCAGAAGTTGTTCGTTAAATCCCTCATAACGAACCCTAGGGTCTGTTCTAATATTTCCGTCATCACTTAATGGACCCGGAGATAAATTTACCAATCTTTTTCTTAATCTATCTTTCATTTCGTCTGCTGCTTTGTTGGTAAATGTAAGCAACACTACTTCACCAGGTAATAATCCACCCCAATCACGAAGATTTTGAGTATCGGACTTAGTTGAAACTATCATTCCCCCAGATAGCTCAATAGGTCTTTCGGGTTTAGGTAAAATTCTAGTTGCTCTTTGATCTTCTGAAAGATAATGTTCGATTACTCTATCTATGATTGTACTCGTCTTACCTGTCCCTGCACCTGCATCCACAACTATATGTGAGTCTAAATTAAGAGCTAATAATTGTGCTCGATTTAATCGCATTAAAAATCACCTTCTAGCTTTACGTCGCAAATATTACTCACTGAACAATAATTACAATTATTTTCTTCTGGAATTGGATTAATAAAACCCTTATTTGCCCTATCAGAAGTATTCAATGCAACGGAAATACGGGATGCCATCCACGCTCTGAACGGATCGCTCTTAGGAGATTCGCCTTCATCTAAAAATCTGAATAAGCTCTTGGTAATATCTGTCTCAGTGCCAAAGTTAGTCAAATTAGAAACTAGAAGATTATTTGATTTCTCTATTAAATGAGATGTCTCATGTCCTAATATTGAAATTCCTGCTCCAATTACTAAATCTCCAGGGTTGGCTATTTCCCAAGACCTAGCATATAGAGCCAATTGAAGCTCTTCTAGAAGACCTTTGTAATGTCTATCTTTAATATCAGTCTTTTCTGAAGTTTTTATATCTCTGATAATTACTAATCTTCTAGGTTTCCAACTTGACTTATACAATTCTATTGGCGCAACTTCATCACTGCCCTCTTCATTTATCCAGTTATTATTCTCTATATCGAAAGGAACTAAATCTACACGGTCTATCTTACCTTTCAATCTTATTGAATCTAAAGATTCTCCGTCAGGTGAAGTTATATGTGAAGGCAATGATATTTCAATACCATCTTTATCATGTAAAGATAAATCCCACTCTATAGCAATTGGCGCTACATTTTCTAATAATAACTCTGCCTTAATCATTCTCCCGATTCTCCCTGTCAGAGGGACGGGTTTAGGGTTTGATAACCAATCATCCCATTCTCTAATACTCATACCAGTCATCATTCTTATCCGATTAGTAGAAACAGCATCGTCCCTATTTAGCCAAGGTGCAATCTCATCCAAATTCAAGAGAGATTGTTGCATCAAGATTTGTGGTTCAGTCTTTGAATCAGAAACATTTATTGGAGAGCCATCAGCTAATACAGAATTAAAATCCCTAGGAAATTTTTCTTTGAAATTTAATGTTTGGAGTATTAAATTATGATGAATTTTATGGAATAAGTCTCCATGAGTACGGGCATCGAGGTCTTCCTTTTGAGAATCTTCTAATTCTATCCTCAAACTTCGATTTAACCAGCCAGAACGTGGGCAGCGAAGCCATTGCTGTAGTCTGGTAGGGGACCAAGTAGGAAAATTTAAATTTTCTAATTGTTTGAAACCATTTCTAGAATCATTGACATTTATTCCCACACTTGTGGGTGTAAAAGGTCTCGGATCAATTGTTTGAGTTCTGATTTTATGACCATTTTTTGGGTCAATTGTAATGGCTGAAAGTACAGGCCAACGAATATTTTTTCTTGGACTTAGGAATGTTTTAGGTGTTTTACGAGTCATATTTTTCATACCAAAACTGAATAATGAATTACGGCTTTCATCAGGCAGATAACCATCCTCTGATGCTAATTGAGGCTGTCTCCTTTCTCTATCTCTTTGTAATATTTGATCTAAGGAGATAGTTACTGAATTAGAATTAATTGGAGGATGTAGTGATTTCTGATTATCGCTTAATCTCAATCCATCCATTCTTTGGGCCTGGCGAGGACTTAATGAATAATCAATTATAGATTCAAATATATTAGATTCATCAAGATTGTTAGAGATGGCCCACTCTCTAATAGGGGTTGATGGAGGGTTAGAGTCATCCAAGCTAGAATCTAAGATTATTACTCGTGGTGCTGATTTCAAAATATGTTCAAGATTGTGTCTTGCATTGCGAATAGGGCCATCGGGGCGAAGTAAATTATTCTCATATCTTTCTATATCTCCTATAAAGTGCATTTTTGGCACCCTTAAATCCCAAGAGATGGAAGAAGTATTTGCTAGAATCGTTAAATCGGCAGTACAACCTAAAGACTGATCACAAGATAAAATTCTAACTCTATTTCGACTTAAACTTGGAGAAATCTTAATATTTATTTTCTGGATTAGATTTGAGATTTCATCAATCCATGCGGGGCCCATTTTAGAATAATTATGTCCAATCGAAAGTTGGGTAGAGCGAAGATTAGAGAATTCAGAAAAGAGGGTTTGAATAACACTTATCGATTTAATTGACTCTTCAACATTATCTCTAGAAGACATTTTTTCACTGAGAAGGTTAATCGTTGATTGGAACCAATCATCGCCGTTTTTTGGAATTTCGGGGAGAGGGAGGGGTTCGTTGGTAAACACCCCTTTATTGGAGAAATCTTTGATACTATCTCTATCAAATCCAGATAACAGTGGATTTAACCATTTGCATATACAAAGTAACCACCACTGAGTTGATTCTTTTTTGATATTATCTTCTTCATTATTAAATCTAAAATCGAAATCAGAACTAAGGCTATGTAACCATTGAGATAACGTACCGGGACCGCCTAGGATATGATTGCTTCTAGCAATATTAGTTAATAATTCAGAATCGGGAATTGGCCTTATTCTCTCATCTTTAGGATGTACTTGCATTTCTGGGAATAATACTAGAGACTGCTGAAGTGAGATTGCTCTGAGTTTTTCTAAAGAAAATGCATCATCACCATGCGATAAACTAAGATATGAATTAATCCAATGGCCAAAAGAATTATTGATCAACATATGTTCTCCTTCTGAAAAAGGAAGTCCTAAATTTTTCATCCCTCTACCCCAAATATATTTATTATTTTCAAAATTAGGATCTATGATTAGGACTGTTTTATCAGAAGATTTTGAAAGAAAATCTGAAACTATTGAAAATGTTGCTTCAAAAGATTGATTTTCTCGATGGAGCATTATTCTATCAATATCATTTTCTTTGTTCTGTAAGATTAGGTCATGCTTAGGGACCCATTCAGGTAAATCGGATAAATCTGTGACAGCCCAATCATCAATTAATCTTAGACCATGTTTTCCTAAACGAATATTTCCGATATTCCCTAATTGATGAACTGGACAGTGATAAGAAATTGCCTTCATAAAATCAATATGCGATTTAGGTATTGTAGGTGAATGATTAAGCATGATTATTCCATCAATATCAGTCAATGAAAATGGTTGTTCTGAATTAATTAGTTTTCCTATTAATCGCTCAGGAATAAAATCATTATGAGTAATGTTGAGTTTTAACTCGAGAGATTGTAATATTTTTCTAAATGTTTCAATGCCTGGACCACTCCAATTCTTTGCCAGAGATTCAGAAGAAAGGAAGGCATGTAGCTCGCTGAGAGCTGCTGTTTTCCCTCTACTCCAATTCATTTCAGGAAGAGGATTAATTATTGGAAAACGTAAATTTGCAGACGCTTTTTTACACTCTTCATGAAGAATTATTTGGAAAGAAGAATTCTGATTTAATTTCTGTGGCATTCTAAAATCAGACATTATAGAATCCATCAAAGATGGGATTGTATGATGTAATTCATTATCAATAACATATCCTTGATCACTAATTAATTCTATTATTTCACGACGAGATTCGGTAGTGGGATAAATTACTAAGATTCTTGCGGTTCCCCCATCAGAATATGGCTTGGCATTAGAGAATTGAGAAATTAAATGTTCCAACAACCATTCAGGTACAGTTCCTGGAGAAACTTCTTCATTGGTAATTCTCATGTTGCTAATACTCATTGTACCCCCTCCTGACATTGTATGTCGATGACGACAGTTATTTAACCCAACGATAAATTAACTTGAATTATTGCTTATTTTCATTTCGAGAGAAAAATATTGCAATGAATAATGAAACAAAAATTACTGCACTAGGAAAAGGTAATGCTCCAAGTAAACCTTCTTCGGCATTATCAAAATACCAATCGAAAACAAGTACTGCAGTTAGATCGTCTCCATCGTATGCTATGTTATAATCAAAAGAAATATTTCCGTCGACCGAAGATAATGGAATTATATCTCTGAGGATATGGTGATAATATTTCTCTCCATTTCCGCCCTCTGGAAAGTAACCTTCATCTTCAATAATGAGAATCATTGGCTCAATAGAATACTTATTACTTAAGGAGGGGGTAGAAATATTCCAAGAGAATTCATTAACTCCAGAAACATTTGTCCAAGAAAAGGTAGCAGAAAAGTCGGAGATTTCTATAGATGGACCTTTGTCTAAGGAAGTTTGATAATCAATTTCCAAAGATTCAGATGTTTTTGTAGTCCCAATGTGGAGTCTTTCTCCATCAAAAATCTTAGACGGAGCCAAGTTTTGATATTCGTAAATATTACTTAATCTAGAAGTTGTGCCGTATCTATCTATCCATCTATCATCAGTTTTTTGTGAACCAAATGGGTCCTGTGTCTCTGCAATAAATCGGTGATAGTGTATTTTCAATATTGATTCTCCTTCGGGTATCGAAAGAGAATCAATTGTATTTTGAGTCATAACACAATTTGTGCACCAAGTTGCAGTGTATACTTCAATTAGACTTGGCCATTCATCACCCATCATTGTATCATTATAAGTTGTAAGATTACTATTCAGAGGTATGGAAACACCCCCTAGAGTACCTGTATCTGAATATTCAGATACTACATCATTCCAAGTCTTAAGATTTCCAGATTGAGCTAACGTTTGTTGTGAAGTTGCTATTAGAAGAAAGGTCACTGCAACAACAAAAAAACGATTCATATTAATTCCAAACGGTTTTGGCACAAAAAGTAGAGGGTTAATTGCTGATCTTTCTGAACGCATCTATGGTTCTTGAAATATCTTCATCTGTTATGTGTAAATGAACTACTGCACGTACTACATCATCATTTATCGATAAAACATCAATACCAAAGTTTCCTAATTCCGAAACTATAATTGATGCTGGCTTATTATTACAAGTGATATAAGCCATATTAGATTGTACAGAACTAATATCAACTTCGAAACCATTCATTGAATTTATAGACTCTGCAAGATTATATGCTTTTGTGTGATCTTCATGCAGTCGTTCAACATTATTTTTCAAGGCATACAAACCTGCTGCTGCGAGTATTCCTGCTTGCCTCATGCCACCTCCGAATATTTTCCTCCAACGGTGAGCTTCAGCGATTGTTTCTGAATCTCCAACAAGTAAAGAGCCGACAGGGGCACCAAGGCCTTTCGACAAACAAATAGAAATTGTATCGAAATTTTGAACCATTCTATCGGGCTTGATATCACTAGCTATTACTGCATTGAAAAGACGAGCCCCGTCTAAATGCGCCCTACAATTATTCTCGTGAGCAATCTTACAAATTGAATCTAATACTTCTAATGGATACAATGATCCGCCCCCCATATTCGCAGTATTTTCGACACAAATCAGAGAACAGTTTGGGAAATGAGAGTGACTTCCCTCGGATTTTCTAATTGCGGATTTAACATCATTAGGATCCATAATGCCTTTATCTCCATCTACTAGAGATACTGAACATCCAGCAAGTGAAGCATATCCTCCTCCTTCGTATAAGTAAATATGAGATTTCTTGTGTGTCACGATTTCATCACCTGGTTTTGTCTGTGATTTGATTGCAATCGCATTTGACATTGTTCCAGAAGGAACGAACAATGCCGCATCTTTACCTAAGATTTTCGCGACATATTCTTGTAATTCATTCACGGTCTGATCATCACCTAGAACATCATCTCCAACTATTGCAGATGACATGATTTCCCGCATTTTAGGCGTTGGTTGAGTAACAGTGTCACTACGAAGGTCTACGCGGTCGCTGGGGTAATGTCTCATGAACTGGCCATGAGGTTATCACATATCAAATAAGTGATAATTACTCTAAATAGGTTAAAATTACTTCTTTTTCATTTTTCTACGCTTCTTACCTGATTTTTTGGCTTGAGGCTTAGAACCGGGCCTCATCAAAACGCCCATTATCACTAGTGCAACTGCTGCTACTCCACCTATTAAGGCGAATGTAGGGATTCCCGAATCTTCTGGATTAACGTTACATGATGATTGACCGGTTAGAGGTTGGGATTCTCCACTAGGGCATACTGTTTGTGACGCCATTCCAGGAGAGCCAACAAAATTATTTGTTGAGGCTAGCATGCATTCTGTTGAGGACATAAATGGTTGATAACTTCCTACATCGCAAGGAGTTTCCTCAGTAGCAGCTGTAGAATCTACATAATGTCCTCTAGCAGCAGATATGCAAGAAGATTGCCCAGTTAGTGGTTGATATTCTCCTGGTTGACAACTAGTTTGCTCTATTGAAGAAATCTCACTTGAATAATATCCTGCATCTGCCAGAATACATCCAGATTGGCCTGAATCGCTTTGGTAAGAACCTGCTAAACAAGGCGAAGGAGAGGTTGAGCCTTCAGAAGAATATTCTCCGGGGTTTGTGATTAAACATTCAGTAGAACTGGGTTGAGGTTGATATTGACCTGCAGGACAAATTGTCTGCATGTTTTGACCTTCGATAGGTACATGGTATCCTGCGTCGGCTTGTAGACAAGTAACAGAGCCTGAATTTGGTTGATAAGAACCTGCTAAACATGGAGTCTGCACCGATGCTCTTACTGAAGAAGTAAAATATCCAGGAGATGTATCTATACATTCAGACTGGCCCGAATTTGGCTGGTATGTCCCCTCTAAACAATCTGAAACTGATGAAGAACCTGTGTTTGAAACGTAAGTACCACTAGATGATTCTAGACAGAATATTTGGCCTGAGTTTGGTTGATAAGTACCTAAATCACAAGGAGTCTGTTCCGAAGAACCAGAACTTCCCACATAATTCCCTGCATCTGCGGCCAAACAATCAGCAGATGATATTGCTCCAATCACAGGATTATAAGTTCCTGCTATACACTCTAACTGAATTGAAGCTCCAGTAGAATCAACATAATAGCCCGGGTCTGCAGATATACAAGTTTCAATTCCAATCGCACCCAAAGATGTGCCATATGTGCCTAAGGGGCATGATTGTGTCTGTGAAGAACCATAATTTTCTACCCAATGACCAGGTTCAGCAGTAAGACAAGAAGTTGAAGCATAATTAGGCTGATATGTTCCAGGAGTGCAAGATAGTTGAGCTGTAGCATTCTCATTTTCTACATAATGGCCTAAACTTGCTTCAATACATGATGATGATGCGAAGTTTGGTTGATATGTTCCCGGGTCACAGCCATCCTGAGTGGAAGAACCTAAATTTGCAACACTATAACCTGGAGAGCTGGGGATACAATTTTGTTGTCCAAAATCAGGTTGATAATAACCAACACTGCATAATTCTTGAGAAGTAGAATCTAGATTAATCTCATGCCCTGGCGATGCATCAATACAACTAGATTGGCCTGCATTTGGTTGATATGTGCCTGATTGACAATTCTGCTGAGAAAGAGAGGCGGTTGCATCAACAAAATGACCTGGGGAAGAGTCGATACAACTGGATTGACCTGAGTTTGGTTGATAAGTCCCTAAATCACAAGGATTTTGTGAGTGATACATTATATTTGTACTGAAATAACCTGCATCAGAAGTCACACAAGAACCGTCATAGTATGGATCGAAGCTACCGTCAGGACAACCATTGGGTAGATTATCGAGAATAGCTATTACAGAATCTGAATCTATATCTCTTTCCGAAATATGAATTCCTCCTGCTCCATAGTAACTGGAAGGACCTATATAATCAGATGAAAGATTAACATGACTTAAATTCACGTCGGACCATGAATTATTCCAATTTCCGTCACCCATTTGACCCCTATATGCTTGACCTCCACAAACCACATCACCAAGACTGTGTGAGGAGTTATTTTGGCCTGCATGAATTATACAAAGTGTATTGCCATTTATTGATGTTGCAATTACATTTGGTCTCTCACCAAAATCTATCAACGCAGTATTAACTCCGATTGCGAGAGGATTTGATTGGTGAGTATTATCGCCACCTCCATTACCGGTTTGTCCCCACCAATTAGCGCCCCAACAATATGGTACTAATTCCTCAGATATAGCACATGTATTTTTGTATGCAACTTCTAATGAGATTATTGGAATATTAGTGCTGAGATTTATTGTTGTTGGCTCGTTATACCAGTAATTATTACCAGTGCCGAGTTGACTATCATAGTTAGCGCCCCAACACTTCACTATTTGAGATTGATACAGAGCACAAGTATGATCGTCTCCAGTACCAACTGCTATTACATTACTATCTACTAATTGAGGTAAGGGGTAATTCACATCGGCGATAGAACCTATGCCGAGTTGCCCGTCATCATTTCTACCCCAACAATACAAATCATTGTTGTCTATAATGCCACAAGTGTGGTGGAAGCCAGTTGAAATAGATATGAATGATGAGTTTGTAGGGAAATTTGAATCATCAACTATCTGAGGGATATATCTGCCGTTGTTTGCATTACATCCTGCAGGAGTAGGGTTACTGGATCCAGATTGCCAATTACCTCCTGTGCAAACAGTCCCATCTCCTAATTCGCCATGTTCATTATACCCCCAACAAAGACCTTCTCCAGTATCTAAAATTGCACAGTAATGTCCCTGATTCGCATCAGATAATGAAACCGCTGTTTTCCCTGAAGGTAATAAAATGGTAGAAGGAGGATGATTTGTATACATATTACAAGTAGTAGAGCCATCGTCCTGACAAACGTCAATCGCTGTACCTAATTGACCATATTGACCGCCGCCCCAGCACCAAATTTGGCCGGTATCTTCCAAAGAACATGTTGACCAGCCACCTGTTGAAACTTCAACCATCCCACCAGCTAAATTTTGAACTAGCCAAGGCACTGCGCGATTGTAAGGAGTAGTTTCCTCACCGCCTATTCCTCCTCCTAGGCCTCTTTTCCCATTTTCGTTACTTCCCCAACATACAACTCTCTCGTCTTCAGTTATGACACATTGAGAATAGCCACCTGAGGAAAGTGTTGAATACGAATAAACTGAATCTTCTTGGTAACCTGCAAAGTTTACATTAGAATGTGAGAAGAACTTTGTCTGTTCCTCTTCGAGTTCCTTATTTTCATTGTTAGGCATTGCAGATAAAGACATTCCAAGTAATGTAATTACTATGAAAATTGAAACAAACATGGATTCAGACGGCCTATTCATAGCAATCGGTATAGATTAAACTCTATTAATTTTAGTAAGAATAAACATGAAAATGAAGCATGGGCAAACTAATTTGCTTGATATTGTTCGGACAAACATGACCGAGTCGTTCTTATCTGACAATTGTCCACCTATGGGAATCTATGAGACGCTTTATGCATTCAAAGATTCATTTGGTAGTTTTATAGGAACAGAAGGAACACACCCTTGGTCACAAGGCTTTCCACTAACCACTCCATTAGAAAAATTTGATGGGCCATCCCTGCCAGATAGTATTAATGTAACCTGGGAAGATCGTTTCTATCCCAAAGCATGGGGACATCCGAAGCTAAGAGATTCAATTGTAGAATATTATAATTCACAATATGGTTCAAAAATCACTCCAGATAACGTAATGATTTTTGCTGGAGGAAGGCCGGGAATATACACAGTATTAGCATTTTTGAAAGATAATGTTCAAGCGAGAATTGGAAATATAGAATGGCCGGCTTATCTAGATATTATGGAACAAACAAACACAAACTTTCAGATTGTACCGTTTACCAAAGAAAATAATTTTCATCCAACTAATGCAGAATATTTCGATCGCTCTGGTCTAAATGCTAAAACTCGCCTTATGCCTATAATTTCTAATCCTCAGAATCCTTCTGGTCAAACTCGTCATGGAGATGAACTCCGAGAATTAATCCAATTAGCAGAGCAAGCAGGAAACGGCATTCTTCTTGATGAAGCATATGAAATGTTTCATTCACCATCCGTGAGCGGGATACAGTTTGTTAATGATCTTGATAATAGCAACGTATTCATTGCAGGAGCATGTACCAAAGGTCTTCAATCTCCCGGGATTAGAGTTGGTTGGATTATTGCTAGTAAAAAGAATGTTGAAACTTTGTCTAATTACTCGAGTTTCGGGATGGGTGGAGTAAGTCACCCATCTCAATTATATGCAGTTAAATTACTAGAGCCAACTCGCGTTGAAAAAGCAAGAAAGGCAGTAGAAGAGCATTATAATTGGCAACGTGAGAGATATGGTAAAGCATTCGAAGAAATGGGACTAGGTGTGTATACTGGTAATGGGGGATTCTACCACTGGCTTGAGCTCCCAGAAGGTATGACAAGTAAAGAGTTGAATAATAGATTATTCAAGAAAGGTGCTGCCATATTGTGTGCTTCTGACTGCGATATGGCTAGGCCGCACTCCAAAGACCCAAACTATGTGACCCCTTATTCGAGATTCTTTAGATTCTCTTTTGGCCCTTTATTGCCTGAAACATTTGAATCAGATATTCGACTATTCACTGAAGTTTTTGAACAATACAAAAAAGATTTGCAACTTTGAACTATGCTGCTGGTTCGTAAACATGGTATGCATGTAGAGGTGGCGTATACACGTGAAGATTGATAAGTTCGCTATCTGAATTATTGGAAACTCTGTGTATATCTGGTTCATCACTAGCACAAATCTCTCCTGCTAAATAATCTCTGACTCCCACAGGATATGCAAGCCCTTCACCATTAAGTTCGTATGTAGTTTCGGTAGAAATACCAGCTATTATTTTGAAAGCACAATCACTACCTACATGATCGTGAATGGGAGTTAGTTGACCTGGAGTCCAACATATAGCAACTAATTCATAATGCTCGTTTTTTTTGATAACATTTCTTTGATAGCCATCTTCGGCATAACCAATACAATTCTTAAGAGCAGGAATATTTACTTCAGTGGATATTAATTTAGAATCTAATTCATCAAGTCCTGGGCGTCTATCGATACTGTCTAGCCAATCTACTAAATTTGATAGTCCGTCACACTCTGATAAAAGCCTATTACGGACTTTAGAGTCTAGTGCGACCTGTTCAACCACATGTCTCTCAACACCTATCTATTGATGACTATTGCTATCAATAATAGTATATTTGTTAAAAATAATAATTTGTCCTAAAAGACACTAACTTTACTAATTATTATCAAGTGTTAAATATTACACCGCGATTCGGAAAAAGCCTATGAATAGAGGTTTTAAGACGTTTTTCAACCATTGGTTATTATATACTCTCCGAATTACGCAAAAGCGCCCATACGTGGGAGGAAAAATATATGGAAATAGATAAAAAAGTAATGATGAGTGAAATTGGAGGCGCTTTCGTAGTCTCTTGGTTAGTTCTAGGTAGTATGGGGTCAGACGGCCTTATGGCTGGATTAGTGCTTGCTGCAGCAATGACTGCTATGGCTGGCGCACATATTCTGCCTATGTTTACGTGGATGACCATAATGACTGGCGATATGCAAGACCAAGATAACTGGATGAACAATGGTATGCGTTTGATTGCACAAGTGATCGGTGCTGCCGCAGCTATCCTAATGATGACTGAGGGTGGGGAAATTGAAACAGGATATGCAGCAGGAGATATGTGGTCATTTGATTTGTGGCCAATGGTGACTATGTTAGCTGCTGGAGCAATAATTGGCACTATTCATAGCCGTTGTGATGCTTGGATGACTGCTATTGCTATTGTAATGGCTGCTGGTGCCCTAGGTATGGGTGTTGGTGGAGCACATGATATGGCATCTAACCTATTAAGTGGTGGAGATGACATAGTGAACTCAGCTAGTACATGGGTAGTAGATGGTTTAGTCGTAGGTCTTGGAGCAATGATTGCTGGTAAGATCGATGAGAATCTTTGAAAAAACAATAATTCAATGAAAAATCGTAAGGCAGACTGGGGGATGAAAATCCTCCAGTTTAGCCGTAAAATAATTCTAAACTATTTTACAAGTGGTAGACTACTAGTAATTGTATCTACAGTAGAACGCGGTCCTGGACCTATTCCTACTACTGTTACTGTACCTGATGGTATTTCGGTATGTCCAGCATCTTTTACCATGTAACAAATCAATCCAGCCTCATTCGCTTCACCGAAGATACGTTTTAGACTCTCAAGGTTACTAGCACTACAAACAATTTTTCTTGCACCATTAGCGCGATACTTTTCTAATATCTTAGGGGCAATTCGTTTTGCTTTGAGTATGCATTCTGCAGTTGCGTGACTGCACTGCGCAGCAAGCTTGCCTTTCGATAATGTAAGATCACTCCTAGTGACCAATACCATTGTCAGTTCATTAGTTTGAGACAAGTTCAGGCACCGCCTTAGAATTTGTAAGGTTAGTATGTCTATTCATTAATTCACTCAGTGGATTCGCAAACCAAGCAACAAATACGACATTTCCGCCCGCATGTAATAAGTCAAAGAAAAATCCATTTAAGAGATAGATTAGGAAGAATGATGTGTCCACATTGTGAAGGATACTCAAGGAAACTATCCAGTCAAATAAGAATCCAGAAAAGGCTGCGAAAATTGCAAGATTTCTGATATTTAATTTCTCATTTTGGATGAATTGATTTCTTAATAATGCTGCTAATATTCCTACAGATGCCCAACCGATTATTTGGTAGTTAGACCAAATGCCGTGTTCTAGCATTACATTAGAAGAAAGCGTGACTACAGTCGCAAAGGCTATTGAGTAAGAAATGCCGAAATAAATACCTACCATTATTGCCAAAAATGTGACTGGTTGAACGTTCGGAATTGGATTTAAGAGTAATCTTCCAGAAATTGCTAAAACTACTAGAATTGTAAAAATTAAACCGGGTTTCTTCGACTTAAACTTATTATCTGTAAATATCAATGAAGCAACTGCAACCGTTACTATCACCAAATCTAGAACAAATTGTTCATTAGGAGAAAGAGCCGTTGCATGCGCATCGAATAACATAGGTAAGCAGTCCAATGTGATTATGTTATTGATGATTACTCTGATTCAATCTTGAAGATGGAGAAAATATACAATTTTTATTGGATGCAGTTATTGTTAAATCAATAAACTCTAATTTGCCAAGTAACTACTGTATCATCATTCAATGCTAAATCAGAAATACCGATCATTGAGTATGCTCCATCGTTTAATATTTCCCAATATGCCCCTGAAGACCAATCTTCCGCACAAGTATATACTTCACAAGGAATTACTCCTCCGATAGAATCTACCATTATTCCAAAAGAAAATTCAGTGATATTGAGGGCAAGAAGGTTTGGTCTTACTTCTACAGCTGCATTCAGTAAATCTATACCTACTTCATATCCTTCAAATCCGCCAACACAAGCGCCTGTTGAATCCCAATTTCTATCTATCTTAAAATCCGTACCATCATAGTCTATGTGATGCCTACCATCAGAGAATTCGGGTGGAGATGCCCCCTCAGGAAAATGGAAGCAAACCACCTGCTTACCATTCCAGATATCTGGTAGGCCATGATGTGGGTCTTCTTCATTATCTACTAGCTCTGAAGTCATTCTACTCCATTCATAAGATAATGTACTTGATGAAAGTAATAGCATAACAAGAAATATGACTGAAGCAAATTTTAGTCTATATTGCTCTGAAGAGGCTAAATATCCTAATAAACTCGTTACAATAATCACCGCAATCGTTGTGATTAAAGTAGACATGGAAACCATACGGGTTGTAACAAAGTAGATTAATATTGACAAAGGTAGGATTACCAGAAAAATTACTTTTCTACTTGCTTGATTTTTTCCAATAAAATCGAATTAACTAATTTACCATCTGCAGAGCCTCCAAGATTTGCCATAACCATCCCCATTAATGGACCTACTGCGGCCATTCCCTTGTCCTTGATGAAGTCTATCTTATCCGAAATTATTGCGTCAATTACCTCCTCTACAGAGGAGCTGTCAGCAGGAGCAAATCCTTCGATTTCAGCTGTTTTAGATAACCAATCTATTTTTTTATCGAATGTAGAAAAATCCTCATCAGAACTCAATAGATACTTACAACCCATAGGAACTATTCCTTCCCTAGTAAGGACTCCTTGCTCTTTTGAATACACCAATAGTGCTAATAATTCCCAAGGTATATTTGATATCGGTATATCAGATTTTTTAGAAATCTCAGATCTTGAATTGTCTAATAAAATTGATGCCCATGGCTTGGCAGGAAGAATTGGGGACGATAACTCATTATCTGTTAATCCTGACACAAATATATCATCTAATTCATTCCCCAATATTGCTTCAACCTGATTACTTGAAATATCATATTTTTGTAGTCTTAACAATCTCTGCTGCTTATCCATAGGTAAATTGTTACTAATTTTCTCCCATCTGTGAGATTCTAAGTTCAATATTTGTATATCCGTTTCAGGATACATGCGTGCACCACTGGGCAAAGGCCGCATAGCAGTAGTAGTTCCGTCTTCGGGAGAGCCTTTTCTAATTATGACGTTGCGAACTTCGCCAGGTATTCTATGATAGGCTGCTCTTGCCCTGAGTAGGGCTGATTCAAGAGCTAATTTTGCCTGCCAACTAGGTGCTACGCATAATATGAAAGCGTCGGATTCAGATAATGACATTGCAGCTCTTACATTAATGACTTCTTTTTCTGTAATGCCATAAGCAGGTAATTCATCAGAATGGAAAATACCGGCTACTCCTGCTTGCTTGGCAGAACTTGCTAACTCTCTTCCAAGACGAGGTAACTGTGAGCCATTTTCGTCTATTTCTTTGCAACCAATTTTCCCTGAAAATCCTTTCAGTTTAAGGCCCATAACAACAGAACCCGATAGTATTGAATTTTGTATCATTTGGGATGAAGAATTAGAAAAAACATCTGTCAAATCATGAGTCTGAAATGGAAGTCTAGATAAGGCAGATAGAGCAACTCTATTTTCAACTGGTTTAGAGTCTAGTCTACGATCTGGAGGTAAAAGAGGGAGGTCTGCTTCTTGTCGTAATTGATTACATAACCGATACATATGTAATTGTCGAGCCATTTCTAACCGAATTATTTTAGGAATCCAATCTAAATCTTGACAGCCTTTGATTTCTACTCTTACACCACAAGCAATACTGACATTCAGATCTTGTCTAATGGAACCCAATCCTCTCCTAACTAAACGGGTATCACGTAATAATGTGCCAAGATGCAAAGCGACCTCTTTTGCATGTTCTGGAGTTCGAATATCTGGGGCTGTTGCAATCTCGACTAAAGGCATTCCAAGTCTATCTAGAGTATAGTAAACCACCTCGCCCTCTGGGGTTAATTCACTCTCTAATTTCCTGGCTGAATCTTCTTCGAGGCAAACTACGTCAATACCTACTGCGCCTACATCAGTTTCAATTACTCCATCAGTTGCGACTAATGTTGTTCTCTGGAAACCACTAGTGTTAGAACCATCAACTACAGTTTTTCTCATGGCCTGCATTGAAGATACTGGTTTGGCTTTCATCATTGCCGCCATTGTCAACACTGCATCGACAGCATTATTGTCATGATTCAATGGTGGTGCCTCATCTAACTCAATCAAACCAGCGTTAGGAGGTTGAATATAGACAAAAGACCGATTTCTACGTGATTCGAAACGTGCAGTGATATCTATTTGGCCCCCTTCTCCTTGGGCTGCTCGTAATTTTCTTTGAGAACGTGCCCAGTTTTCGGGTATTTCATTTAATGAATAATCGAACAATTGGCTAGGCATACGAGAGTGCAATTTTCCAGTATCTAATTGTTGATGGATCTCTAAACCACACATAAAACCCAGACTTTGAGGATCTAAATTACTCGGAGAATTGATGTCTCCTCGTGGCTCCATATTAATCACGACTAGGTTCTCTTTCATAGGATGAACGGGGCTAAGCAAAACTATATTCATCATTTTTTGGTTGGAATAATATCCCACTAGTACGCATTTGTTGGATAATTCTATCAACTGTTGATTCGTCTATTTTTTTGGCTAATGCTCTATTGTAAATTGCAGAAATCGTGGCTATATTGCCATTTTCAGTACAAATATCACGGATTATATTTTTAACAATCACACTTATGTTTCTCTGTTTAACAGACGTTCCTGAAAATTCAGACTCATCTTCTATTCCGGATTCTTCTCTCCAATGCTTGAACACTGCTAGTGCTACCTTCGCATCTTCGGCAGTGGCATCTTCACGAAGGAACATTCGTGCATGAGCCTCTGTAAGTCTGATTAGTGCCTCTAACGCCCTAGCAGTAATTGGAACTACATTTGATTCTCCACCCTCATCTGTATCTTCTCGTCCGTAAGATTGTCTTTCTTGGACATAATACTCGAGAATTAGTGCCATGACGTCTTTATCTATGTTAGGATGGTAATTTCTTTTAGCGAATGCAATATACTTTCTAAGGAAAGATTGACTGAGGTGTTCTGTCCCATCAACTCCTTCCTTAATGATCTGTTCTTTATCTTCTTCAACAGGATCCATTGCTACAAATTCATCAATAAGAGCTTCGGGGACGCCTCTTGTACGACTACGTAGAATATGTTTAGCAATCATTTCATCATTTTCTGCTTTAACCTCATCCCTCATCATCCAAATTATATCAAATCTAGAAGCCAGTGGAGCCTCCAAACCTGTTTCCTTGAATGAACGTATGACGCTAGTATTGGCCGCACGGTTAGAAAAACGGCCATCTTTCGGGTTAGCTGCGGCAATAATTGCACATCTAGAAGGTAAAGAAGCAGTTATTCCTCCTTTGGAAATATCAATTCTCTGTTGTTCCATTGCTGGATGCATGACTTTTCTGTCATCATCAGATATTTTATCAAACTCATCAATAGCAGCTAACCCTCTATCAGATAATGGCAATACTCCTGCTTCCAAAGAGAATCTTCCATCAGCGAAGGTGTCTCTAACTGCTGCAGCTGTTAATCCTGCACCGGAAACACCCCCTCCTGATGCAAACTTACCGCGAGGAGAAAGTTCTGAAACGTAAGTCAATAGCTGAGATTTTGCAACACCTGGATCACCCATTATTAGAATGTGGATATCTCCTCTAGTACGAGTTCCGTCTGAATTTTTCCTTGACACACCGCCAAATAATTGTAGTGCGAGTGACCTTTTAACAAAATTCATTACGCCCGTTGAAAATATAGAAGGAGCTATTGAATTCTGCATTAAACGAAGAAGATCTTCTCTTTGAGATATTGCTAATATTTCTTCTTGTTCTTCGTCTGTAATCTTAATTTCTGTGAATGGAACGGATTCATGTTCAGAGCTAATTAAATGATATATTATATCGAACATAGGCGTTTTCTTATTTTTTATAACCTCGCTGTATACTACTGGAATCATATTAGCTACTATTCTTTGGCCGGGTAAATGCTTGTTCACTAAATCTCCCTCAAGAAGTACTTTTGCACGGCCAGGTTGAGCCCCGCTTTCAACAGACTCTGGCAATTCTTGGATTTCTATCCATTGATTATTTATGAGTCTTGAAACATTGAATACGAGATTAAAACGGGTTGCTCCGCCCCTGCCAGCATTTTCTCCACATCCTCCTTGATCTGTGGGGAGACAACGAATTGGTTCAATTAGTTCTCTCTCATTATTTTGAATAATTTCTTGGGTAACTCCACAGGCTTCACATTGGAATGCTGCAATATGCATTCTGGGTTTAATCTCTGAAATCTTGATTACCTGAACATCACTACTACGGAGTTTTTCAATATCTGAGGAGCCTATTTCTCTAATCGCTCTACGGCTATCTCTAGGTAATTCCCCAACTCTAAGTATTACGTCCAAGTCTTCTCCACGTTCTCTACATATTTCTCTAAGTGTATCTTTACCAGTGTTCAATATTTGTCTTGGAAATTGTAAAATATCTTCTGCAAAGTCTGGGTCAAAGGCCTGTAATTCGTGAAATGGTATGGAAAGAGTAGGAGTAAGGGACTGTTTAGAAAGTAAAGTAAATATCTCAGTTTCTTTGGCCTCTAAAAAGAAAGTTTTCCAACGAGCAGAGGAGTCATGTGCTGCCATTGTCATTCTTGTTCATCTCCGGGCTTTGCTCCGAAGTACTTGCAGTCTATAACCAAATTGGATGATTTGGGATACCCCTTTGTTTCTATTGGAGTTCCAAAGTAAAATCATGAATAAAAAATCTAATATTAAACTTCCACTGGAACATTTTCAATAAATCGCCGAGTATAAGAAAATTAAGGAGCGTTGGATTAAAGTTTATGACTCCCATCGGCATTCATGGAATTTAGTAGAATAGGTGATGATGTTCTTTTGAGATTGGACCCCGGGGAAGAAATACATCAGTCTATTCAGAGTCTTTCGGAACATGGTATTGATTGCGCAGTAATTACTAGTGGGATTGGGCGAGTGAGAGATATTCAGATGGGATACTTAGATTCAGATGGAAATTATCAGACCTTAGTTCATGAAGGCCCAATGGAATTGCTATCTACACAAGGTAATCTAGCTCCTGGGCCAGGCGGGCCTTTTACTCATCTACATACTCTAATGTCAGATAATGGCCATTCAGTGCATGGAGGACACCTATATCATGCAACCATACATGTAGTTGGCGAGATACATCTGCGAGTATTGGATTCTAATGCTATGAAGAGAGTACCGACTGATACAGATTTTGTCGCACTAAAATTCTGTGATATGGAGTGATAAATTGAAAGTTCTTTGGGCTCATGGACTTGAAGGCAGTCCTAATGGTTCAAAACCCACATGGATTATAGAAAATCTAGGTTGGAATGTTATTTCTATCGATATGAGTCAAAGGGGTTGGACGATTGCTGAACAAACAAAAGTGGTTCTTGATAAGATTTCTGAAATTGGTGATTTTGATTTAATTATGGGGTCGTCTTATGGAGGACTGGCAATAGCAAATGCGGCTAATGAATTAGAGCATAAAGAGATGAGGATAGTATTGATGGCTCCAGCATTTGGTTTAGCAGAAAATTTTCAAAATATTGTAGGAGAAGAGGGGCTGAATGAATGGGAAAATAGAGGTTTCAGACCTTATTTTCATCATGGACTGAATAAAGAAATTAAATTGAACTGGGATTTTATGATTAGTGCTCAAAAGATGTCATGGCCTGAGATTAAACATCCAACAGTAATAATACACGGCCTATCTGATGAAATCGTACCAATAGAATCCTCCAGAAAAGTCGCCGAATCTAGTTCAATTGTCGAATTGATTGAGGTTGAGGATGGGCATCGCTTAGGGAACTCTCTACATTTCATACCAATTGCCGCAGAAACGGTATTATCGAGGAAATAGTTTCTACATTTCAATGTGAACCAAGGAAATATTCGCCTATCTCTGGATCTGTTAAAATATGCTGAGCATCTCCTGAATGAACTACTTTTCCTCCTGCAAAAATATATCCTCTATCTGAGCGAGAAAGACTTAAACGTGCATTTTGTTCAACGATTAAAACTGTGATTCCTTCATCTCTCAGAGCATCTATTCGTTCAATGATTTGTTGTTGATACAAGGGACTCAATGCAGCAGTTGGTTCATCTAATAAT
>Ga0222716_10000534_pt1 | contig 32744 bp, 38 predicted proteins | sample C33_13DmetaG_FD_165044 | JGI IMG/M metagenome (GOLD analysis project Ga0222716, IMG submission 165044) | Estuarine water microbial communities from San Francisco Bay, California, United States - C33_13D | ecosystem: Environmental > Aquatic > Marine > Unclassified | place: USA: California... | reverse complement strand
CTCCGGAGAACGAGGAATGTTCTCTAGAGTCGCAAGTCAAAAGCAAGCTGCAAAGAACGAGCGACGAGATGCTACCTATGATTTTGGAACTAATCCATGCTCAGAGATCATCCTCAGGCCCTACCAGTTCTGCAATCTATCGGAAGTTGTTGTCAGGGCAGGAGATACGTTGTCAGACCTTAAACGAAAAGTACGTGTTGCGGCTATCCTTGGATCTCTTCAGGCTACGCTAACCGACTTCCGCTACCTTCGTAAGGTGTGGCAGAAGAATACAGAAGAAGAAGCACTGCTTGGTGTATCACTAACAGGCATCATGGACCATGCCGTGTTGTCAGGGAGGGAAGACCGTGAAAAACTTAAAGATTGGCTCGTGGCTCTCAAAGAGGAAGCGATTAGTACTAATAAGGAATGGGCTACTAAGCTTGGTATTAATATTAGCACTGCCATCACTGCTGTTAAACCTTCCGGTACTGTTAGTCAGTTGGTTGATTCTGCTTCTGGCATCCACCCTAGATACTCAGATCAATACATTAGACGAGTTAGAGCAGATGCAAGAGACCCGCTCTGTCAAGTCCTTGAGGCAGCAGGAGTGCCCGTAGAGGACGACGTAATGTCACCCACTACCAAGGTATTCTCCTTCCCCATAAAGTCGCCTGAGGGGGCTGTGGTGGCCTCTGAGATGGGTGCTATGGAGCAACTTGAGCTTTGGGAGATCTATCAGGACTTCTGGTGTGAACATAAGCCGTCAATGACGTGTTACTACCGTGACGATGAGTTCCTTGAGGTGGGTCAGTGGTTGTATAACAAGTTCGACAAGATCAGTGGCGTAAGCTTCCTGCCTTACTCAGAACATACGTACCAACAGGCTCCTTACGAACCTATTGATCTGGAGACGTTTGAGAAGTTGAAGGAGGAGTTTCCTGAGACCATCGACTGGAACATCTCTGAGAACTCTGACATGACTGAAGGGTCGCAACAGTTGGCTTGTACAGGTAATAACTGCGAGTTGTAAACAAAAGGGGGCCTTAGCGCCCCCGTATTTACTTAGGTTATATTATGAACATCAAACGTGACATCGAAGTACGCATAAAAGTACTTGAGAACAAACTACAAAGGTCCATACCCGCTGCTCGCAACAATGAGATCAGGGGTGAGATCATGGGTCTGAAGTGGGTGCTAGAGCGTCTCTAAGGCGCTGTTAACATCCCCCTTTCCTGTAAGCTTTGCTGTAACTTCATTTTTGCTCTTTGAGGATTAATTAAACCACTTCGAGTAATTAGCTCTTGTTGTGTAGGAGGAGGAGGCGCTGTAACTTCCTCTTCTCTTTTACCTACCATTTGTTCCTGAGCCTGTTCAGAAAGATAATTCATAATGTCTGCTTTTTCAGAGTCAGTCATAGCGTCAAGTGCATCAGACACTATTGCTTGAATAGCAATTTCAGTTTGAATTGGATCTTTTGTTTTCTTCTTAGTGAGCATGATTAACTTGTTGACGTACTGTGGGTTTGTTACAATGTTTGCAAAGACTTGAGGAACGTACAAAGCAGCAGCACCCGCAGCAATCAAGGGGGCAGAAACCCCGCTAGTAGCCGCAGTTACGCCCCCGGCTGCGCCAACACCGCTATACAAAGCAGCAGACACCCCTTTAACTCCTTTAGCTTCCATGCCTCGCAACATCAGAGTACCGAAGTCTCCTGATGCTGACTCTGAAGCCTCTATAACAGCGTTTAAAAGCTGTTTAAAACGTGGGTAGTCGTCTCCTAACACCTCTTGATAAACCGCTTTTGTACGAGGTCTTTCAGCGTCCTTAGCAAGGTTACGTAAGTCAGTAATAGCAAAGTTTTCACCAAAAACGGTTTTAAGCTTATCAGACAAAAAACCCGCTTTAAATAGTTTGTTAGCTTCTTCAAAAGAAGGTACAGCTATCGCTTCTCCCGTTTGCTTTGCATCTTTTACTGCTTCAGCGTGTGCTCTTCTTAAGCTTAACTTCAGTGCCTTAACCTTGTCTAAATTAAGACCTTTAGCAGCAATGTCCCCTAAACCTACATAACTACCATCTTTTGCTCCATTAATAAATGCCTTGTTTATTTTAGGAAACAGTTCATTAAAACCTTCTGCGTACGCTTCCTTAAGGGCCTTGTACTCTTGGGCTTGTTTAGGCGCTGTCCTGCTTAAAGACTCAAAAATAGTCTCTCGCATTAAGTTAGAAACTTCAGAAAGTTCTGCAAGAACAGTACTGTTAGGAGTAGAGCCTTGCTTACCAAACATAGCATTAGCTCTTTGTGTGAACGCCTTATCTAAAGTAATTAGCTCTTGAATTGGAAAAGTACCTTCTTCTAGTCCTCTTAGACGTGTTAAATTACTTTCAATAAAGTCAAAAGTTTCTCCTAGAAGGTTGTCTACGGCTTCTCCTCTGTTTGCCTTAAGATAGTCATCAATAGGCTTAAGAATAAATTCAGCAGGAACACGTCGAGTGTACCTACTACCCCCTAAGCCCCGCATTACGTCGTCTAAACCACGTACGTATTGACTTTGTAAGGCACTTTGGCCTTCTTCAACAGCGTCTAAAAACACTTGACCCATTGCGTAGGGATCTGTGTTCATTCCCCTTGCGTTTCTATTAATAAGCTCTAACAATTCTTCTTGAATAGCGTCGTTAACAGCTTCCATGTTTTCTTGCATGGTTTGTCTAGAAACAAGACCAACAGAAGCAATACGCTCTCTAAAGGTGTCCATGCCTGTAGAGCCTACCTGTGAAGGTAATAGAGTAGCTCCACGTAAGTTTAGAAGTTTTTGTGTTGCTTCTAAAGACTCAGCAGAGCCTGCAGGATAGGCACCTTCTACAATCTCTTCTAAAGTTTCCTCTACAGACTGTCCATTCTTCATTCTCATGGCGACCCAAGCTGGCTTGAGTTTTGACATAATACCTAATGTAACAACGTCAAGGCCTGCAGACCAAGCGGCGTTTTCTACTGCTTTTGAGTAGGCATCAATGTCTGAAGCATTGCCGTATTGGGTTTCAGAAATAACAGTACCGCCAAAAGTACCTGTTGCTCCTCCAAGCACACTCCCAACTACCCCTCCTATTGGGCCTCCTACGGCAGCACCTGCTGCGCCTCCTGCCAAAGCACCTCCAAGACCCAAAGGAAGATCTAAGTTTCTTTGAAGAAACGACGCTTGTTGTTCTTCAGGGGTGACTGCTGGAGGAGGAACGATAGATTCTTGAGTACCCATGCCAGCCATGGTGTCTGAAAAAGAAGACTGCGCCTCTTCTTCAGCGTACTGCTGCATTATATCATTGAAGTTGCTCATTATTTAGAACCTCTTGATTTCTCGTAGCTTTTTCGCACTTGGTCCAAAGTAAACTGACCCGTATTAATAGCAATTAGAGCATCTTCTCTATCTTCTTTAGGCACAAACGAAAGTTCTTGTTTAGTCACAAAGCCGCTTCTTCTTAAATAGTCACCGTAGTCTTCTGAAGTAGCTTTAAGAATGCCGTCTTGTAGTAGCCTTTCAGCTTGGTCAAGCAACACACGAAGACGACCAAGATTACTTTCTCCGCTTTGCATGTAATTACCAATTTGCTCAATTAAGAATAGACGCTCGCCTTCTGAAATTGAACCTTTGAAGTTCTTAAGTTTTGCAAGAACAACATTACCAAGAAGTGTCTCAAACTGGCCCAACTCTTTAGGCTCTTCTCCCAAAAATCTAGCAACACCCCTTGCAACTTGCCTAGGAAATCCTCCTGTTTTAAGCTTTTCATCCTCAAGTAAATCAATAGCTTCTTTTAGACCAGAAACGTCTCCTTTTAGAGAAGACAGATTTTGAATAGCATTTGTTTGCATTTCCACAAAACTTCTAACTTCTTCGGTTCTTCCAGCAATTCCCGGTTGGTCAAAAGCACCTGCCCCTGTTCTTTCTGAAATAACTGTTTTGCCTCTACTATAGTCGGGAACTTCTGGTGCTCCTGCTTGAGGAATTACTTTAGTTTCAGTAGTGCCGTCTCTGTACTGAATATCGTACTGCTTGTAAGTAGCGTTATTAGCATTTGTTCTAAAAGTTATTTCAGACCTGCTTTGTACTTGTTTAGCAGATCCGGTCTTTTTTACAGCATTGTATATATCTCTAGCTTCTTTAGCAGTTATTCCGTAATCAGAAGCAGTGCCAAAGAATTCGGCAGCGTCTCTAGGTCTCTGGTCGATGTTAAAACCTTCTACAGCCGCCAATACTTGAAGAGACTGCTGACCTTCTGCTTTTTTAGCCGAAATTCCTGCGGTTTGTAGTTTTTCAGCCAACGCCCTAGCCATTTTTTCAGCGTTCAAGGCTTCAGTAATTTTACCTTGTTTGCGGTATTGTTGAGCCAGTTGAAGAAGTCCCTCAGGTGAGTTAGTGTCAATCTGAGCTAACTGCTGACGCTGTTGTTTCATCTGCTGTTGTTGCCTAAGCTGACCCGGAAGCTGTGCCGCTTGTTGTGCAGCAGTAAATAACCCCTGCCCGTAAGCAGGAGTAGCCATCTGTCTTAAAAACTCTTGTGAAAACTTAGCCATGATTAACCTCCTCCTTGACCAAAGATACTACCTAATGCTGATACCAAGCTAGAGTTACCTGTTGACCTTGGTGTCAAGGCTCCTGACAAAAGACCAGCACCTGTTTGACCCAACAAATTAGCTCGTGCTTGCTCTGCAACCAACTGAGCCTCAAGACCTGACATAGTTGCTTCGCCAAACAAACCAGCACCCTGTAGTTGCGCCTGTTGTTGCAACGCTGCCAACTGCTGTGCAGGCTGAGTAGCCGCCATAAGTTGCTGCTGTGGTAGGTAACCAGCGCCCAAGAATTGTTGACCTAGAGCCGCCTGTTGCATTTGTTCAGCTTGAGCTTGCTGCATAGCCCCTAACATAGCTCTATTACGTGCCTCATTAATGGCGGTCTCTTGTGCCAATAACTCTGGAGTAGCGCCACCGTACGCTGCAGAACTAAGCCCAAGACGGCCCTGAGCCGCCATACGCTCTTCTGTAGCAAGACGCTGACGTTGCTCTTCAGGACGCTGTGCGGATCGCATACGCTCAAAGATAGCCTGCTCACGTTCTACTGTAGGTTGCACGGCCTGTCCAAAGAAGCCTCCTGCTCCTCCCATCAACTGGCTTTGTAACGCCTGTTCTTCAGGGGACAGGCCCATAGTGGTTTCAATACCACCTTCAGGAGTTACCTGAGTACCCATACCAGCACCAGTAGCAGTAGTCACAGTAAACGGTCTAAACTGTGTCTGCTCCATTTGCGTAGCGGCTAGTTCTTCAGCCCCTGTCCTAGCTTGCCTACCTATGTCGCTAAGGCGACCATAAGCTTCTCCTGTTAGCAGTCCACCAACAACACCCGGAAGCAGGACATCTGGTTGCATCAGGTATGACCCAAGACCTCCTAGCAAGTCTAAGAAGCCCCCGCCACCGCTGTTGCCTGTTCCGGCACTAAGAACATTAGATGGTATACCGATATTATACTCGTCTTGAGTATCTTCAATCATGTTATCTATGTCTGTTGACGAATATCCGTTAGACATTGTTATCTCCCGTTAAAGTAGCTTTCCTATCAAAGCCATTACGTTAATCTCCTGTAGTGATAATTGAGACCCGTCAATGTCAGCCTCTAGTCCAACTACTATACTTGTGCCATATCCTGTGGCATTTAAACTTTTTTGGTTTGTCAAAGCACCACCAGTAAACTCTACGGCGGTATACTCACTTACACCAAAGAAACCAGTAATCTGGTCACCTACTGTAAATTCTGCTGTTGCGTACGAACTCTTGAAATCATAAGCCCATTTAAGGAATACTGTTGCGTTGTTTGCACCAACCAGTGTCGGCTTCAACTTCTTCAATATCTTGATTCTAGAGCTATCACCAAAAGTTAGGCTTGGGCTGTAGTACTTAAAACGGTAAGGGCTTCCGTCGTCTTGGTAGCCTTCGTACTCGCTGATTCCCTTAGACGTTCCAATGAGCAACGTACCGTCTTCTTGTCTTGTATACGAAGTAAACCCTGTAGACACCCAACGTGTTACACGGTACGACCCATTTTCTGTTGTTCCTCGAACGTCGAAGCAGTAGGTTACGTCCTGACCTACAAAAGTCAACAGGTAAAAACCTTCTTCTGGACTATAGACAGACCTAAAGAACTGATTTTCTGTCTGTAGCGCACCAATGATGTCCTTGGTAATGTTTCCTGACAAACTACTGATAGGCAAGGATTTTTCTTGTATCGCACGTCCAAAGCTCTTAAGGCCAGTGTGTGACAGGAATAGCACGTCTGTACCTGTGTACTGCACAGTGTCTCTGTCTACGCAACCTACGCCAGCTACAGTGTCAGCCAGTGTCATACTTGCTGGGGCCTCTGCACCTTGATACGCCACAATACTGTGCTTACCGAAGATAATCAGAAGGCCGTTGTGTGCGGCTAACGCAACAATTTCGTCGTAGCCATCAGGCCATACCTTGGAGATATCAATAGAGCCGCTAGTACCGCCCGTCCAGTTCTGGCCGATCAGTAGGTCAGACCAAAAAACAGTAGACTTGTTATCGCTAATATCAGCACACCAAAGGCGACCATAAGCAGACAACACTTCGTTGGCCTTTGGAATGTCCGCTGCTGCTGACGCACCTGTAACAGTACTTAGCTTGACAACAGAGCCGCTTGTGTTGTTGTACACCAACGGTTCATACGCTCTCTGGAAGAAATAGGTGTTGTCGTTAAAGTTAACCATCTTCCAGTTATCAGCAGTGATTGTGTAACTGCCGGGAGTCTCGTCTACTAGTGTAGTTGTACCACTGATAATCTTGTTGTTACCAACAGAAAAAACCTTAGTGTTTCCTGCGTTGTCCTTAAACTCTTTCATAACCCGTATAGAGTCAGATCCAAGGACAGTCTTGTTAGTCGTAATTACGTCGTGGCCCTTACGTGCAGCAATACGACCACGCTTGTCAATCACAGCGTTGTCTGCGATCTCAGCAAAGGATGGGTCCTGTGCCAACGGTGAGTCTTCGGTGTTAACACCTTTGAACGCCGGGGCAACTAAGTTAATGCTACGTAATTCTTGTGCCATATTAAATAGTCCTAAATACCATCTCTTCAGGATGCTTTGCAGCGTCTATAGCAACAGCGTCAGACAAAAACTTATCAGCAATAGCAAAGTACTCAGCAGTAGAAGTACCGCCTGTTTCTCCACGCTCACGAGCCAACAAAGCTACCGCAAGGTGGACTACAGGCATCGCTGGTACAAGCAGCACGTCTGTGTCGCTAGTCAAGTCAGCCTGACGCTTAATTACGTCAAACCGTAAGCTGTAGACACCGTCTGGTGTTGGGCTAACGAGTACTTGCGTGTCACCACTAGAGTCCAAACCGCTGTACGTGTAGTACCGTGGTGCGCCTTCTACTGCTTCATTAATATACAACTGCTCATTAAACCAGTCTTTAGTTTGGTAACCCATGAAGCAGTTTTGTGTGTCATTAATTACTGACATGACTTTTACATTGTCGTCAGCGCCTGTCAAAGAGTAACTGTTGTCGGAAGCAGTAGTAGTTACAACAATAGTTTCACGCAAGGCAGACCAATCGTTAGACTCTTCTACTATCTTCTTAGCGTCATTAATATAATCACTAACCATTTTGCTGTACGTGTTGGCAGTAACTGTAGTAACTTCGTCTTCTCGAAGTCTACGCAACACGTTGTTCATTAGGTTAAGATATGTCATGCTAACATTCCTCGTCTGCGGGTCCGCATTAATAATTGTTGTGCTTCTTCGTTGTAGTCTACTGCTGGTGTTTTAATAGCAAGCTGGGGTGCTTCTCTAGGACGGTACGTAATTCCTTTCATAAACTCTTCATAAGGTGCTCTAGTAGGAGCAGCAGGAGCAGCGAACATACCTCCAGCAGCTAAGGCAGTTAGTACGTTTCCGCCCATGATCTGTTGTTGTAACGCTTGTTGTTCTTCACCGTACATTCTTTCAAAGTCTGCCTGACGTGTTAGTATTTCTTCACGCTCTTCTTCTGCCAAACCTAGTCTTGTAGTAACACTGTCTCTAAACTGACCAAACGCTTCAGCCTGACTAATTTGTCCTTGCTGTAGACCAACTAAATTTACATTAAATTCTTCTTGTAGATCAGAAAGGGACAAACCTAATTCAGCAAACCGTTGTTGACTGTCCGCACTTAGTTCCTCTACCTGACCACCAACACTGATTATTTCCTGAGCTAGTGCTAAACGATCTTGTTGTGCTTGACCAAACTGTTCTGTTGTGTACTGTTGGTAAGCGTCAAACGCTTCTTGTTGTGTTATCTGGCCTTGGCGCAGTGCCTCAATGTTTACGTTAGTGCCAGCAAACAGTTCCTCTATACTCTGGTCCTGTTGTTGGAACCGTAGCATCATATCGTCACTAAGCTGAGTTACGTCACCACCGACAGCTATAATTGCTTGTTGTAGCTCTTGACGCTCTTCTGATGCAGTAGCAAGCTGTTGACCTAATGATGTACGCAGTTGCTCTAGTGCTTCTTGTTGCGTTATTTGTCCTGCCTGTAGTGCGTTAATGTCAACACCTACGCCAGCAAACAGATCAGTTATGGTTCCGCCAAAGTCTGCAAACTGTTGTTGCATATCGGCACTTAGTTGTGTAATGTCACCGTTAGCCGCAATAATAGCTTGCTGTAGTTGTTGGCGTTCAGTTGCTGCAAGTTCAAATTGTTGGGACGTAAACGACTCAAACTCGTCAAAACGCCCTGCTACGTCTTCTTGCAAAGAGATAAGGTCAGTGCCTAGCATCTCTAGCTCACCACTGAGTCCACCTTCTACTGCTGCAAGAGACTGGATAAGAGAAGCCTCAAGTCCTGTGATACTAGCTAGGAACTCTGCTTCTTGGTCGCTGAATTGTGTAGCAATACCGTTAACAGCATCGTCAAAGCGTTCGTTAAGATCAGCAAACTGTTCACCAACGTCTGTTTGAAAAGCAGCAAAAGTATCTGCAAAGTCGTCAAAGCGCCCTGAGAAGTCTGCTCTAACACTGTCTAGGTCTTCACCCAAACCTAACAGTTCGTCTCTTAAAGCACCTTCTGTAGACGCTAACTGTTGGAATACAGAGGTTTCTAGCCCAAGTAAATCAGCAGCAAATGCGGCTTCCTGCTCTGTAAACTGCGTAGCAACGCCGTTGAGTACGTTGTCAATCTTGTCATTAAGATCTTCAAAGCCAGCCTGTACGTCAGCAGAAGTAGCAAACCCAAAGCTGTCTACAATGCCACGTACGTCACCCTCTGACAGTCCTTCAGGAAACTCTATGTTAGCAATGGCCTCATTGACTATACCACCAATGTCATCAAGAGATATGCCTTCAGGTAAACCATCAAGAGCTTCTTGGATTAACTGACGTACTTCCTCAGTAGTAGCCCCTTCAGGAAACTGAATGTTAGCAATGGCTGTATTTACTATGTCTTGTACGTTTTCAGTAGTAGCAAACCCAAAGCTGTCTACGATACCTCTAACGTCATCCCCAGACAAACCGGGTGGAAAATTAATGTTAGCTATAGCTTCGTTAATTAAACCGCCTACTTCATCTAAAGAAATACCTTCAGGAATCTCGTTAATAGCTTCTTGTATTAACTGACGAACTTCTTCTGTTGTAGCTCCCTCAGGTATAACAATGCCAGCAATAGCTTCGTTAATTATACCACGTACTTCTTCAGAAGTAGCAAAACCAAAACTACCTACAATGTTTCTTACGTCACTATCTGATAAACCTTCAGGAAAGTCGATGTTAGCTATAGCTTCGTTAACTACACCACTTACGTCGTCCAAAGATATACCCGCTGGTATACCGTCAATAGCCTCTTGGATTAATTGTTGTACTTCTTCTGTAGTTGCGCCTTCGGGTATGACAATGTTAGAGATAGCGTTGTTTACAATGTCTTCTACTTGTTCAGGCGTAGCGTACCCAGCTTCTGCTAATGCTAATGTAAGACGTTCGTCTGTAACAAACCCTGAGTTAGCAAATGCAGTAGTAATGTCTTCTGGTGTAGCATAACCTGCTTCTGCTAGGTACTGTAGTACTTGCTCTGGTGTAGCAAACCCAGCGTTCTGTATTGCTTCATTAACTTGTTCTGTTGTAGCAACACCAGCCAGTGCTTCTGTCAACTGGTCCTGTGTTAAATAACCAGCATTAGCTAGTTCTTGTTGTATACGGTCAAAGTTTTGTTGTGACAGTGTAACGCCGTTAGTTTCAAAGTACTCAGCAATGTCTTCCATTGTAGGCATTGCATTGTAGTCAGGCAGTGTCTCAACAAAGTTTTGAATGATCTGATTAATCTGATTTTGTTGGCCTGTAAACTCTTCGTCCATCTGTGCCAAGAAGTCAGCAAACAAACCTTCGATTACTGATGTGTCTGTAGGGTCAGGCTCAGGTTGTGGCTCAGGTTGTGGCTCAGGTTGTGGCTCAGGTTGTGGCTCAGGTTGTGGCTCAGGTTGTGGCTCAGGTTGTGGCTGAGGTTGTGGCTCAGGTTCTGGCTCAGGTTGTTCAATAGGAGCTTGCTTGACTGGGGTAGGTTCAAAAAACTCACCAATGAAGAAGTCGTACTGAGACTGCTCATCCATGAGATTAAAGTCTCCGGGAATTATGCCTCCTTCTTCTTCAAACCTTTGTGCTAACGCCTTAATAGAATACTGATAAATATCTTCTTCTAGTGCATGAAACGACAGATCATCGACCAACGACTGATACGTACCAGAGTTAATTGTTTCTAAACCAGTGTTTTCTAACTGCTCTCTGGTGTACTCACCGTTAAGCTCAAAGTCAATGTCTTCGCTTTCTGCTAACTGGAAATACTCATCTGTTTCACTGTTAACAAAGTAGTTGTTACCCCTGTTAGTAAACATAAGGGCAGGGTCTTGCTCTGGTGTTTCTTGACCAAGAGGAAGTTGTTCTTCTGTTGCTGTGCCTGAGTTTACTAGTACGTTACGTGCCGCACCATAAACAGCACTTCCTACGTTTTCTGCAAGAATACCACCCAGCCAATCAGGTATACCGGAGGGGAAACTTCCAGCTAAAACACCACCAATAATTGTACCTGCCTGAGTAGGGTCTGCTACTGCTCCTTGGATCTGTCCAATAATTTTATCAATTTGTTCTTTTACTTCACCTACTACTTCTCCACCAGCACCAACAATAATAGTACCAATGTCGTTTAGTATTTCGCCAATGTCGCCTTCTTCAATAGCGCCAGTAATTTCTGTATCTGCAATGATAGTACTGATTTTATCAATAGCTTCTCCTACTGTAGGCAAAAAGATTACACCAGCAGTAGGCATCCAGTTAGGTAGTGATATTCCGGGAATGTATCCTTTTATAGCATCTAAAATTCCGCCTTCACCAAAAACTTGACCACCAGCATCTACGACTTGTTTAATGTCTACAGTAACGCCAGCACCGCCACGAATTACTACCTCGCCTCCGCTAACAGTAGTAATAGGAGTAGTAGGAGTAGCTCCAGCAAACTGCATTGCACCGCTTTCTAAAACGGTGGTAACCAAAAGCCCCGGATCTTCCATGTCCGCCAGCGCTTCTGGGTTGTCAACCATAGTGTCAACAATAGTTTGGGCTTCTTCGTAAGCTTCAGTAATTACCTGATTAACTGCTGCTTCTAACCCTGCTTGCGAATTTATTATCCTGCCTTCAAGCCTGCTTAGTACTTCTGCGCTTGTGCCTTCAGGGACACCTTGAGTTCCAATAACGCTGTCGTACAGTATCTGAAAAATGTTTTCTTCTGTTAGTATATCTTCAGTAGGGCCTATATCGTCTTCAGGCGGTATCTCGTTATTCGTAGACGTAGTAAACATGCCGGGAGTCGGGGCAGGTGCTCTAGTTCTGCCTTGTTCAAACGGAGTAGGAATAGTAGAAGTGTTTGCGGCACCACCACCCACACCTGTTTGCCCTAAAGCTCTTTTTACGGCCTCAATCTGCTGCTCTAGTAATCTGCTTCGATCGTCGTTGTCAAATTTTGCCATTTACTTTTCCCTTGATACGCCCTTGGTTTTTTCGTAAGAACGCATAGCACCAAGACCAAGCATACCCATTAGTACAGGCATCATAGTCTCTAGGTCAATGAGTGGTATAGTAACTTCAATAGCTAATAGAGCTAAAACAAAGTTGGTAAATGGTATGACCATAAAGTTACCCATCATACCTAGTACACAACACCAGCCAACAGCAGGTCTCCAACCAGAGACAAACAAGGACTTGTGTGCTGCTTCTACCTTGTTAACCTCTAGTTGTGACTTAGCAAGCTCCTGAGCGTGTCTCTGAGCCATTGTAGCGACTTCATGAGCTAACCTAGCCTTCTGGTCCTTGTCTTGTACAAACTTGTCCAGAAGCCCTGTAACAGGCCCTATGAGCGACTCAATCATCTAGCAAACTCCAAGATAGCAATAGCCATAGTCACGATAAGAGCAATAGAAGCAAAGCCACCTGTCATCATCTTCTCTAGTTTGTCAAAGCGTTGATTGTGTGCGTCCAGTTGCATCTGAATCATTTCATAACGAATACTACACTCACGCTCATGAGCTTCTAACCGACTTAATGCTTGCTCTAGATCTGACATGACTATTCCTTACCGCCTTGGTGATCCACAGTCACCTGTGCATTTAATTTACCTATCTCTACTTCTACTTTATTTAACTGCCTACGTAACTCGTGTATCTCTATGTTGCGTTCTTCCAGAGCCATAATCTTAGCGTTCTGTATAAGATCATCTGGTAACGCACCACGTAGACCTAGAGGCCATTCACGAACAAACGCAGAGTTTTCCAGTATGTTCATGTTCTGTATTTCCTGACCGTGTTCAATAGAGATGATACGAGTGTCAAGAGTTACGTAAGCAGTAGTAGCCATAACGATGCCAGCACCAAGAGCAACTAAGTTCCTTAGCGGTATAGCTACTCTGGTGTTGTCATCAATCTCAGGCATTACCAAGGCATACCATCAGCAGACACAGGGTTCTTCTGTGCTTCGATGTTGGCTGTCAATGCCGCCTCAGTAGCGTCCTGATCGACTGACTCGTGTACCCATGCCAGTACAGCAGACTCAGTAAGGTCATCGTAAGCAACAAAGCCGTCAGCATCAGCGTCGGGTGTAAAGCCTACAGTGCCGTATGAGGATGCAGTGAATGTGTCGTCACCAACAGTTTCAGATTCAGTAACACGCCAGTGGGCCACTTGCACCCCTCCTGTCGCAATGTCACGCTCAAGGTTTGCGATAGTCCATGTAGCCATTAGTTTTCTCCTTCAAGTTGTGCAACTCTTGCACGTAGTGATTGAATTTCTTTTAACATCATAGGCACTAGCTTTGAGTAGTCTACGCCCATCATGTCTTCTTCAGTTTCGCCTTCAGACACTGCTTCTGGTGCAACGCCCTGTAACTCTTGTGCAACCATGCCGTACTTCTGGTGTGAACCGTTAACCTTCCAGTCAAACGAACGTACTTGGATAGCGTCAATGTCGTCAGAAGCAGAAGGTGCGTCTACGATGTTGTCTTTGAGGCGTTGGTCTGAAGAGGTAGGGAAGCTCGTAGCAGTATCACTGTAGTTAACACCACCGATGTATGTTCCGTTGTGGTAATTAATAATAGCGTTTACGTTGCCCGAAACTGTTTTGGAGATGGTTATTGTCCCCTGATTGCCGTTTGTGTTTTCAAGTCTCAAGCCAGCAAGACTTGCAGATGTAGAAGTCTTACCAACCAGCAAGTTGCCGTCTTCATCAAGCGTCATCTTTGTGGTTGTAGAGCCAGCTTTTGCGGTTGCAAAAACAATATCGCCGTCATCAAGCGATGTGCCAGTTACTATGCCAATCTGACCAATTTTATTAAAAGCAGATCCGTTATAAACAGAGCTAGTAATAAAATTACCATCGCCTCCAGCTACTGACGTTGTTGGACTGCTTATTGAGCCTCTAGCTTGCTGAAGTTGTACGCCAGTAGTGCCGCCAGAAGCAATTGCCCTTGTACTTAATCCTACGTTGCTCCCTCCGCTAATGAAGCCTGACAGGTAAAGGTCTTTGAAGCGGTTGCTTGCGTTTCCTAAATCAATTTCACCTGTTCTGGCGGCGTTTGTTGACGCATTCCACGGAGCAATAAAATCTAAATCGTTAGCAAATCTTAAAGCTACATCACCGTCGCCTATGTAAAGCCTTTCACCGGAAGCAGCACCAATACTACCGACTGTGACGTTATTTTGGCGGAACTCTGCAATGGTGCCACCGCTTGTAATTCGGTTTAGCTCTAATGGCGCACCACCGTCTCTAGCAACTCGTAAAATATCACTAGCGCCGTTAAGCTCAATACCCGCAGTTGCCGCACCTGTAGAAGTCTTACCAACCAGCAAGTTGCCGTCAGCCGTCAGCGTCATGTCAGGGTTAGTACCGTCAGGAGTCCAACGACAAGAGCCGTCTGAGGATATGCGCATGCGTTCTGTTGCGGCGTTGTTTAGTACAGGCTTAAACACTATTGCTATATCACGACCTGCGGCGGCAGAAAAGTCTGCGTTTTCTTTAACAGCTTCTATTTCAACGCCATTAGCACGCAAGTCTGGACTCATAAACAGCAACGCACTTTGTGCTGTAGAGTTAGTTTGGTCTGTATTAAACAAACGAAGACGTGCTTGACCGCCTGTTGCGTTTTCTCGAATATCAACAATGCTGTTGGGACTGTCCGTGCCGATACCTACGTTGCCGTCTTGCCCTACAGTTAATACTGTACCTGCTCCGTCATCTGTAAATGTAAGATGCCCTGAAGTTGAGTCACGCTCAATGTCCCAATAGGCTGAACCAGTAGCGGCTAATCTAATACCTGCCCCTGTCGAGCCGTTAAGGATTTCTAAGTCTTGACTGGGCGAACTCGTACCAATACCCAACGACTCCGCAGAAGCATCCCAGAACAACTTCGCAGTCGTACCCGTGTCTTCGTAGAAGCTAATGTCGCCGTTGGCATCTACTTTTAGACGGTCAGCATTACTTGTAGTTAACTTCATATGCCTAGAGTCTAGAGACGCTAAAGTAAACATACCTGAAGAATTGTGCATTTTACCAACTACGCTACTACTGGCACTGTCTCCACCAATTTGATATGCGTAACTATTATTAATAATGACGTTGCCTTGTACATCAAGCCCATCGGCTACAACTGTGCCAGTAACATCTATGCCTGTGGAGGTTGTGGCAATTTTAGGCGCTCCGTCGTAGTACAGAGTAGCCGCACCATTTTCAGCAAAACGCGCCATGTTTTCACTGTTGGCGGCGTTGTTAATAATTAGCTGATTTGATGCAATGTATAGGTTGCCTGTGCCAGTTGTGTCATTAATGTAACTATTTGACCCGTCATGATAGATACGCAAATCTGGGCCAGCACCGAAAACAGCCTTGTCGTTGTCACCAAAGTTAACATCAGCAGAGGTAGTCATGCCGTCTGTTGTGATAACACCAGTAACGTCGATGCCTGTGGAGGTGGTGGCGAGCTTTGTAGACCCCAGATGCAATAGCGAAACAGTACCGCCAGATCCGCCATCAACCATAGTAATGTAGTCATTACCATCGGCATCACGGAGACTTAGGTTTGTACCCTTAATAAATAGATTACCTGTGCCACTGTCTTCAATTACAGAATGACTGCCTGAATGATAAATCTGTAGGTCAGAGCCAGCACCGAAAACAGCCTTGTCGTTGTCGGCAAACAAAATGTCATTGCCATTAGACGCAAGATCACCACCCAGTTGTGGCGTAGTGTCTTCTACGAGTTCGTTAGTTGCCGCTACAGTAGTATCAACATACGCTTTGATCGACTGTTGAGTAGCCAATGCAGTAGCACTGTTGCTAGACATATCGTCTTGGTCAAGGATGTCTGTGACTGTGACAGCGCCTGTACCAGACAGCCCATCAAACTCTACGTTACCGTTGACAGTAACAGCGGCAAAAGTTGGGCTATCAGTAGTAGCTACGCCTTGGTTCAGAGCTTTGACTGAGGCTTCGCTAGTCAACTCTGAGTCCATTAACGCGCCAGCGGCTGTGACGTTAGCTGTGTCAGTTACGTCTGCTGAGGCTTCGATACCGTCCAGCTTAGAGCCATCAGTAGCGACATCACGTCCGTCTACAGTACCGCCTACAGTAATATTGCCCGTAGCAGAAACAGTAGTAGCAGAGACAGCAGCAGGAGTAGCACCACCAATAACAGTCCCATCAATAGTACCACCATCAATGTCAGGCGTATTTACATCAGGAGACGTAAGAGTCTTATTGGTAAGTGTCTGTGTGCCTGTTAGGGTTGTAACGGTAGAGTCAATATCAAAGGTAACAGTATTGCCTGAGCCAGACGTATCAATACCAGTACCGCCTGTGAAGGTCATGGTCTCAGTATCTAAATCAATGTTTAGTGCGCCGCCTGAGTCTGCTTGAAAGTCTAGGTCTTGCGCTTGGAGTTCTGTGGTTACAGAGTCAACGTAAGCTTTTACGGACTGCTGTGTAGGAACCAGAGTTGCACTGTCGGATGACATATCGTCTTCATCGACAAAGGCAGTGACACCAATGGTTCCGTCAGAAATAGTTTCAAAGGTTAGGGTTCCGGTAAACGTAGGCCCTGCTGTGTCAGCTTTAGTTGTAATGGCTGTGGCAATTGCGTCAAACTCAGTTTCAAATTCAGCGCCACGAATAATTTTTCCTGAGTCGCCTGTAGGTAACGAGTCCTTCGCTTCAAAGTCTGTAGTCTTAGTGTAGTTCGACATTGGAAAGTCCTATTGCAGAGAAGAAGGAGGAGAAAGGAAAAGGGGCCATTGCTGACCCCCTAAGATCGTTACTCAGCGACTGCGAGTACGAAACCAGCTTCAGGTCGGTATACTTCAACACCGTAGAGGCAGTCAGCCGTGTACAGAGTTGAGAGGTATTCCTGCTTGTACTGAGTCTGTGAACGAACAGCTTGCTGCTCTGCCATGACAATAGCGTCACGGTGGAACAAGAGTGCTGCACGAGTATCAGCAGATCCAGCAGTGTTGTCTGCTGCTGCTTCGATAGTTGCACAGTTGTTTGAGACGTAGATGTCTACACCGTACAGGTTACCGATAAGGCCAGAGCTTACTGCTTGACCAGTTACGAAGTCAGAAGACACGTATCGGTCAACACCCATGATGGTGTTACGAACCGAAGGTGGGATAACAAGTACACGGCTTTCCATGGGTACGTTGTTGTCGTCAAGCTTCTGGATCATGTCACGGAAGAACGCATCGGTAAACACGTCAGCAGGAACGATAGTATCGTCAGTGTACTGAGTAGTTGTACCGCCGTCGTTGAAGAAACAACCGCTGTGCTGGTAGTCAGTAGGAGCTACTGAGCCAGAGAACACAACAGCACCACCGTCACCAAAGCCAGTACCACAAGAGTGGAGGTCGGTGTCGATCTTTGTAGCAAGAGCATAACCAGCGTCTTCAGTGTAGAACTGACGGAGGCTAGAAAGCGCCTGTACTTCAACGATGTCTTCGATCAAACGTGAGTACTCGAAGTGACGGTCGATGTCAACAGTCAGTTCGCTCTCAGTGTTTGCAATGATAGTAACCGCAGTGTCAGCAGCCTTAGCATTTGCATCGCCACGAGTTGGCTTTGGAATGTGAAGCTTGTCGCCCTTCTTGCCGTTCATAGCGATACGCTTGACAAGTGGAGCCATCTTCAGGTTCTTTTGGTAAGCAGCAATAATCTCATCACTCCAGATTTCTGGAATAAAAGTAGCTGCTTCAGTCTTCGCAGTATTGCCCGCTGCACCGGGATAAGTTGCAGTAGCCATGTCAATCTCCTAGATTATTTGACTCGACCCTCCGCATAAGCCGCCATGATTTCATCGGACAAAGCTTGATAACGGTCAGGGTCATTTTTCATAAGTTTAATAATGTCGGCCCTGCGATATACCTTCTTACGACTACCTTCAGCACTACCTCGTGCATTGCCTGTGTTAGCTGCCTTAAGTGTCTGCTTACGTGCCTGTTTTTCAACTTTGGCAGTCTGCTGTGCTACTGTTTTACGTTCTTTCCAGAGTGTAAACAGTTCGTCAGCAGATTCAGCATCGTACTGTTGGTCAGCTTGTACAAACAACTGAGTCCTAATCTTAGAAGCTTTGATCCATTCTGCAAACTTGGGATCACCAAGGATTGTTTGCATGTCTGGATGCTTGTTTTGAAGCGTAGCCAAAGATGACTGCTTCTTGTACTGCTCTGAGTACTCTTGTGCTTCTCTTATTTTAGGATGGTTCTCAATAGCACGATTAACAGCGCCTTGAGGATCTGTAAAATAGTCTATATCGTCTTCAGGCTCAACGTATTGTTGAGGTGCTGGTGGTTGCGTTTGAGTACTAATGTAATCATCTACAACCTTACGAAGTTCTCCTACCTCAGAAGACTGACGACCCAATAACTTTTCAGCTTCTTGGTGCATCTGTACAACTTCTTCTAGAGACTTATTTTGGTACTTCTCTGGTAGGTTTGGTTCTTCTTGAGGTTGCTCAACTTCCTCTTGGGGTTGTTGAATCTCATCAACTTCGTTTTCAATGGTGTCCACGTTGTCCTCTTCAGGCTGTGGATCAAGCATCATAGCTTTTGACATAATTAAACTCCGTGATTATAATCATTGTGGAGATTTCTTTCTACCTGCTTTTTCGTGTTCTCGTACCCACTTCATGTGCTGACCGGGGAAGTCCCCAGTAGAGCCATCAAGGTGAAAAGACGGGGCAGATACCATTCTTGTAGAGGGTTCGCCACAGGTTTTGCACCTACTTTCTGTGACGTTATCCTTTACAAATTCTTCTGTGACATGTCCGTTAGTACAACGGAAGTCGTAGATTTTATACATCTACTGGGCCTTCTTCTTCTACTTCAGCTTGCTCTCTGGCAACCTCTATAGTACCCTGTAGATTAATTACTGTTGCAAAAGCAGCTACCTGACCTTTACGAAAGAAGAGATCTTCTACGTCTTTTACAGTCTGTATATCTGCCAACTGTTGTGCGTTTGTGGAAAGCTCTTGCAAGAGTTGTTTGAAACCTTCGTGATTGAAGAGTTCGTTGTAGTTGTCGAAGTAGGTTTCAAGCTCTGGAGTCATAGTTTCCTCTAATGTTGTTAACTATAGTTTTATTATATCATACTTTTTAGCAGTTGTCAAGCATTTCTTGTAGATTTCCTACGTTTGCCTGAAGCAGTAACTGCATGTGCTATACGCTTAGGTCCTGTCTTACGTCGTGCAGAAGAAGCCTTTTCAGCTTTAGTCATCTTAGCCGCAACAGCTTTAGGACGACAAGAGGGGTACGGACGTTTAGACTCACCCTTTTTTGCAGACTTACGTCCACAAGGTTTGCCTGTCTTAACGTCTACCCACTCCTCATTAAACCACTTCTTGAGGGCAGCACCTTTCTTACTTTTTCTTACGGCCACTTTTGTTACCCCAGTTCTTAGCGCCGACTTTGCGGCATTTGGCTACAGCACCAGAGGCGTATGCAGAAGGCCAGACCTTGTATCTAGACTTGACCTTCTTTGCACAAGCGTCGTTAGCTTTCTTAGTTTTAGCTTTAGGCATCTTTAGTACCCCTTGGGTTTGCTCTTGCCTTTCTTTTTTCGCTTACCTGAACAGTTTGGCATGGTAGCCTCCTTACTTTTTGTGAACTTTCTGGACTTCAAAGTTTGCAGACTTAGACGCACCCTTGTGTGGCTTGTAGCCGTCTGCAGGGTCTTTCATTAGTTTATAACCTTTGCCGCTCTTCATCCAATGATGGCCTTTAGGTGCATTAACTTTCATATTATCACCACTTCTTACACGACCAGTATCGTGCCGTTAGTTTACTAGGTGGATTAGTGTCACACTTGTGACGTGCTCTGAACGACTTACGACGTGCAGGCTGGTCTTTCTTAATAGTCATCTTAGCGTCACCAAAACGAATAGTCTTAGTCTTGTCGCCTTCCTTGGCTACTACTACAAACTTCTTCGTTGGATGACTAGGCGTCCGCTTTGGCTTGTTGTACCCGCTTACGCCCGCCCGTGCTAGTTTTGGATCCTTGGACTTTGGCATTACTGAGTTCCTCCACCTTGGTTTCCAAGTGGTCCACCTTGGTTTGTAGGTCCGCTAGGTGTTGGAATGTTCCGTGGAAGTGGTTGTGGACTTGGTTGAGTAGGAGTTGGAGTTCCCGGTCGGTTAACATTTGTTTTACCTTCTATCTGCTTTTCTTTGAGGAGAGTATCGGCCACTTTCATACGGCGTTCAAACTCTTTATCTTCTGCGTCACCTTCACGAAGGTTTCGGGTGACAGCGTTAATACGGTCGATCTCAAGCTCCATAGGCACTGCCTGAGCCTCTGCAGACAGCTTGGTAGCCCTTGCAGTTGATTCCTGTGCCTGAGCAGCCAGAGCAGCCGTCTGGGACTGCTGGAACTGCATTTGCAACTGTTGTGCTTGTTGCTGCATTTGTTGTTGCTGTGGGTTAGGTTGCATAGCTTGTTGCATAGCCGTAAGAAGCTCTTCACGGTTAGACAAGTTCATGTTGTCAATAATACTTTGAATCAGTGTATTGTACAACGGTGAGTCTTTTTGCATAGTCTGTAGTAGTTGTACAAGCTGAGTTACTTCGTACTCCCTAGCAATAATACCTAGAGTACTGCTAGCGTTAAACTTGTAGTCTGCTACAGGGTAGTTCTCAGGGTCAAACTGCATGTACCTATAGGCTGCTTTCTTGACAAAAGGTATTAAGAAAGACTGCTGGAAGTTAATCAGTGTCCGCTTATGACGTTTAATAATAGCGCCAAGAGACATACTAATCCCAGCGGCAGTAGCCTCGCCATTAACACTACCAGCGATTCCTGCTGAGTCCACTGCTCCGGTAGCTTGTTGTACCATCTGCTGCAGTGCTCCGGCTTGAGCAAAAGTAATTTGGTTAACATTACCAAAGTTAAACGGTTGAAGTACTTCTTTAGGATTTCCACTGGTCAGTATCATCTTTCCGGGGCGTACTTCGGGTTTAGCACCACGAGGTAGCCTAGTTGCGTCAATAGCCATCATAGGATGGATCGTAAGACTTAAAGCGTCAATTCTAGCACGTAGTTCTGTGTCCAAAGCTTTCTGAGAGTTGTAGCCTTTTTCACATACGCCACGGCCCCAGAAACGTCCGGGTACTACGTCCCAAGGAAACGCAACAACAGGACGATCTGTCATCATGTAAGGATTAGCTTCAGCTTTAAGAAGTATGCCGCCGTTAGCAATCACTACAACGGCTTCTACGTACTTTGATTCAGACCCCTCATCTTCTACTAGTTCTTCTTCATCGTCGCTTGTAGCGGCATTCAGAAGCTCTCGTGGCACTAAACCATAGTACTTAGTAAGACGTACTTTGTCATCGTTGTAGATTGTTATGTCTTGGTCAGGTTCCAAGTCAGTATCAGGAGCAGCAGGACCAACGTATACGTCACGATATACCCCCTGTTCCTGCAAAAGCTCAACTTGGTGTAAACTAACAAACTCATCCACAGCAACACCCATAGCGTCGTCTACAGACGTTGCTACAGGGTCAATTAGGAAGTTCTGAGGTAGTACAGGCTTAAGTTTAACTTTGACACGGTCAGTGATGTTTACTCCTACTGCTTGCAAGTCTCCACCCATAATAGGTTGAGTAGCAGGAGCCATCTCTTTCATTTCTTCAATAATTATTTCACCAACGCCTGTACCAAAGACTGCTGCGTTAATTAAGCATTCTGCTACTGCTTTACGCACCATGCATTCTTCAAAGTCTTCGGTTAGCTTATTACGAAGAAACTGTACGTCTTGCTTATTGGTGTCACCAAGGTTATCACTTACGTCAAACCACTTACCACGTCCAAACGTAGCTTCTTCTAGTTCCGCTACATTAGACTCAACTGCCTGTTGAAGTGCAGGAGAAATAATACGGGAACGCTCAGAGCCACGCTGGCTGTCAGCAGGATCCCATATACCACGCCAGAGTCGGTAATACTCCTCAAAACGCTGTTCATAATTCGACTCATAATAGTCACGCCAATCCTCACATTTGGTAATGACCCAATCCTCAATTGTTTCTTCAACCAGCAAAGGGTCTGTATCGTAAAATTCTGCCATATTAGTATCCTGCTACCACGTCTAAAATTTCGTGGTCCTCAATTTCGTAGTCGTAGTCGTACGCTACATTTGCCAGTTGGTCAATATACGCCAAAGCGTCTATCAAGTCGTCATGCGTCAAAGGATCAGGGAATTGAAACAACTGGTCTAAAAACCTAGAATTCCACTCACCTTTGTTTAATGTAATGTAGCCGTTTTCGAAACGACCTTGTAGTGCCCACATTACTCTGTCGGTCTTCTTTTTATTACCGTGGGTAAGCTCTTCTACTCTGAAGAACATACCGTATCTTTTCTGCATGTCAACAAGCGGAGACATCACAGCTTGTTTAGCAATACCTCTTTCGATTCCGACCGACACGGGACGGTAATCTCTAACGGCCTGAAATATCTTAGCTGCTGTTTCGTCAAGACTCCATCTACCGTATATGATATTGTCAACATACCAACCATGCTCATTGACCTTAACCACTGCGATGGCTGTGTCGTCAAGCTTGGAGTTCTTAGTCTTTTTCTTGTTGACTTCTTCAAAACCTGCCAAGTCAACTGCAATGTAGTAATCTCCTACTTCCGGCTCATCTTCACTAAACCTAACCCAATCCTCTTTAAACATTTCTGAACCACGGGCTTCAAACGACGCCATAAACTCCTGACGAAACGCATAAGAAGACATAGAGCGTTTAGCAATGTCGATTTCACTAGGGTCCAACAATGGGTTATCATAGCTCGTAAAGTGCCAAGCTTTGTACGTAGGGTCATCATCTAAGTCCGCATATTTGTATAGTTCGTAAAAGTGGTTCCTTCCCATTGGCGTACCAATGAACATTGCACAGCCCTTTTGGTCCGCCAAAGCAGGTCTCAAGATCTGCTCAAACACCTCTGGTTTCATGTCAGCGTATTCGTCCATGACTAGAAACTTAAGGCTGACACCTCGCATTGTCTCTGGTCTGTCGGCACCTTTGAGGCTAATGGTAGCACCGTTGACAAGCTTAATTTGCAGATTATTAATATGGCTACCAGAGATAACAGGGTGTCCCAGTTCCATAAGGGTTTGCCACATGATGTCTCTGGCTTGTCCCTGAGTAGGTGCGACGTAAAATACATGGCCTCTGTCCGCCTGAAGTGCGTTAACTATTAACATCCAAGCTGCTAACCTAGACTTTCCTGTACGTCGTCCAGCAGCTACTATTTTAAATCTTGTGTCGTCTGCCCAGACTTCTTGTTGCCAAGGCAGTAGCTCTATATTAAGATCCATTGAAGTTATTAAACACCGGTGATGCTTCTATTAAATCAAACGTAACTACTACTTCTACGTTCCCTGCACTACCACTAGACGCCTTGATAATGTCTCCCGGTTGTAGAACAAACACGGCATTACCGTCAATTAGCAGGTTTTCCTTAGAAGATATGTTAGTACCGTTGTAGATATACACATCTTCCGTGGGGCTGGGCTTGTCTACAAACAACGTAACGTCATTGGTGGAGTTATGTAGGTTAGCAATAAACGCCATATTCCAATGAGCCACGTAACCAGCAGGGATTTCTACGATTGTCTGCGTACTAGTATCTGTTAGGTTCTTGTTCTTTGTGTATAACATTAGTAAGTCCACATAACAGGAGTAGTACCACGGGTGTCAACATGAATAAAGTCAGAAGCAACACCGATACCTGTGAATCCTAACTTAAGAGCACTATTGACAAGCTTAAGGCGATCAGCAGCGTTTGTTATTTTTATGTCCGCTGCGATCCCTTGGGCATGAGTTCCGGGAACATCTTTTCTTGACTCTATTGGATGTAGTGTCGGGTGTCTATATCCACTAGTAATCACAAAAGGAAATCCACAGTATGCCCTTAACTCGTCTAACTTCTCTAGAAACTCTTGTTCCATGTTGTTGGTTCCGGAGACCTGACAATCGAATTCTTCTCTAGTAAAATGCTTAAGAGTCATCTTCTACTACTTCTCCTTCGATTATCTCTGGTGTTAGTACCTCTGCAGTGCCTACGCCACTTATGTTGATCTGTATAGCGTTACGACCAGCGTCTTTTACTACGTCCTTTTCAAAGGCACCCACTGGTAGTATACGATCCATCACAAGTTTCCAAGCAGCAGCCTGATTCTTATGGTCATGGTCCAAAGCAGCATCAAAAATAGTCTCTAGGACCTTACGTGACTTTGGACTAGCCAACATACGAGCTTTGTACTCGTTAATTATCGCTGCGTCACCCTTTGGTCGGCCTACTACACCCTTGTTACCGGGCTTTACAGCAGCGACTTCGGACTTCCGGGGTCTGCCACGACCTCTTTTTTTAACTTCTGTGGTCATGAAAAAAATTATCCCTTAATATGACTATAGTATAACATAAGTCTTCACAAAAGTCAAGCTATTTTAGAGGTAATTCCAGGGACTATTGAAACTTGAGTAAAAACAACAGGTTATACTGCTTTTATTTTTACTTAATTTTTCTAATTTTGGCTTATTTTGTGCTTAAGGTGCTGCTACTATAGCCACAACATAAGTTCCCCCTCCCCCGCCCAAGTTATCCACAGGTTATTCACAAGTTATCCACAGGTTGTGGACATCTTGGGCATAACCTGTGTTTATCCTGTGGATAACTCTAGGGTTGTGGATAAAGTTATGCACAGGTTATCCACAGGTTGTGCACAGGATCAACCTAAGTTATCCACAGGTTTGTCCACATGGCCCTGAGACGCCCTGAGAAGCCGCTCACGGGGTTTTAACCTTGGGGTATACCATAAGACCAACTAAAGTTTATTCGAGTTTTTACACTTTGGGGGTTGACAAGTGTGAGGACTTATGTTGGACCCTTTAGGCCTTTCATAACGTGTGCACGTGCGAGTAACATAATACACCAAAAGAAGTCAACAAATAATTAATGTAAATATTCACACAAAATAAATGTTGCACTCAGGTTTCATTGTGGCATTATGAACTCAAGCCAAGGCAATCAAGCCAAGGCAAACAAAAGCCCAAGGAGGGCAAGCAACATGGAAAACATCACACGTTCAAAAATCCTAGGTCGTTCAGTCATCATTCGTAAGCGTAAGATTCTAAGCAAGCCCTTCAGCTATAACCAAGGCGAGTGCTACCACAACCTAACCGGCGGCCTATGGTCTCTCTACATCGAACACAAGAAAGGCCGAAACACTAACATCAGCATCGACGACCGCTAAACTGCGGTCTACCCTTGGGGCTCGCCTAGTGCGGGCCTTTCGTGGTATCAGACAACCAAAAGGCGGCATTATGTATTTTGACCGATGGGACATTTGCGAGGCGTACTACTGTTATGCTCGTGACTATATGAACGGGCAAAATAGCCCAGAGATGCGCATGCAAGCGAAACTAAACCAAATGCGCTTTGTTCCTTCCTATGCTGTGAGGCATCTGTATAATTACGAGTCGCTGTCGTCTAACGGTAAAGCGATTTATGATTCATTAGTTCGGAGATATGCGTAATGATTAAACTTTCGAAGGCCTCAAAAATGCCGGGTCGCTCGTGGTCACTGCAAGCGCTCGACACTTGTCCCGGTTCAAAGAAACGTGACGGGTCATTAGTGGACGCTTGTTCGGGATGCTATGCCACACAAGGAAACTACCGATTCAAGAACGTCAAAGCCCCTAGAGAGCACAATCGTGAGGACTGGAAGCGAGACCAGTGGGTCGACGACATGGTCTCAGAATTGGATAACGATCGGTACTTTCGATGGTTTGACAGTGGTGACGTTTACGACGTACGCCTAGCGTTTAAGATCCTTGAGGTAATGAAGCGAACGCCATGGTGCAATCATTGGCTACCGACACGCATGCACAAGTTTACCAAGTTTGGACCAGCGCTCGCACAAATGTCAGCATTGCCGAACGTAGTAGTTCGCCTATCGTCCGACAGCATTACAGGGGACACCGTAGAAGGCCCTCAAACGTCCACCATAGCGACGTTGGACAATGTGCCAGGGGATGCCCTAGTTTGTGAAGCTTATTCACGAGAGGGCAAATGCGGACCTTGTAGGGCATGCTGGTCAAAGGATGTCGCACTTGTGTGCTACATTGGACACGGTAAGAGCATGGAAAAGAAGCAACGGGACATAATAGCGAGGGTAGCGTGATGATAGAACAATGGCAACCATGGTTCGACGTGCTGTTATTACTTGGGGTTTGTGGTATACTCACACCCTTGTTTATTTACATTGATAAAAAGGAGCGTGACAAATGATACCTGAAGCGTACAAAGCTTATGTAGAAATTGACGGTAAATGGGAAATGATCGCTTGGGCTTACACTTACGATCAATTTAAACAACGGTTAAGCGAAGCTAAAAAGCTTTACCCTAACCACGAAATAAGGAAAAATTTCGCATGATTACATTCTACATGTGCCAAATTACTGGTAAGTACTTTGAAGATACATTGATAGCTAAAACTGCAGTGCGAGTCATGGATTACCCTGATGAACCTTCTTGGGGCTTGTATAAGACATTTGACGGCTTAGCTGTGCTTTGTGATTGTGACGTTGATGAAGCTTTGGAGGCAGTAAATAATGATAGTTGAAATGTTAGATGATAGGGTCTCTATTGAGGCCTTAGGACTGCTTCCGCACTTCTTCGAACGATCACTGTACATTGAAGGGCAATCCATACAGTCAGTCGCTGACAAGATGGACGACTTATACCACTATGGCGGCTTTGTTTATCATTTAGATGGCACCATTGACGAAAAGGGTGTCTATACTTCGGCCCATGATGACGAGGACATATTGGACCCCATAGCACGGGTGGACAAGCTTGGGTTTACCCTTTGGGTTTATCCTTATGCAATCGTAGGGCTTACCGATAACAAAGGTAATCAAAAAGTAGCGAGGTTTGACTGATGGAAACGAGCGTATTGTTTTTACTTTGGTTTTGCTGTATACTTGGAGCAGTTTGGATTGTAATTAAAGGAGATAACGATGCCTAGGGAATCTTGGGAGATTGCACACGATAACTATTATGATGACCTTGAGTCCGATCATTACGACGGTCTTGATGATTCCGAAGCTTGGAAGGAGGAGGAACAGAAAGTGATAGACGAATTAATACAACGGATGCAGAGGGCTTATGGTGGACTACATTGATATACTGTGCTGGACTGTCGTTTGTGTCTTGGGTATCAAGTTTACTTTTGCTATGGTGGATATACTTTTAACGCCCTTGAATGGACACTTGTCAGATAAGGCACGTAAAGACATGCTAAAGAGGAGAAAAAATAAATGACCATTGACGAGTACGCTACCGATAGTGGCGCTTTAGATGACAACTCAGGTCCAACAAAGGACCCCATGGACCAAGCTATGGTTGAACACATAGTAGAATTTGAAACAGAAATGTTTCGTATGGACTGCTTACGTAAATACTCTAGGCTCAACACTAGACACCTAGAGAAACTAATGATTGAGATACATGGGGAGTACTGGCGAGATGCGTTGTAGAGCTTGTAATGTAATTTTGGACGATACTGAACTAACCAAAAAGGATGCAAATGGCGACTTTATTGACATGTGCAATTATTGTGTTCATGCTTCTGGGTCTGTCGAGGTAGATAGTGATACTTTTGTGACAAATTACCCTAATGAGGTATTTACAAATGACGAAGATTGTGATACCCTCTTCTAAGGTATATACCTAAGAAGTAAACTAAAGAAGTAAACAGTAGTAGTTAAACCTAAGGAGCAACTTAAGTTATGCTGATTGACGAAAAGAGTATCTATGTGGTCGATGGTGGTGACTACTCCATTTACTGCTTAGGCTACACTCAAGCCCGTACAGTGACCAATGACATCATGAAGGCCGACCCTTGGGGTGGCATACCCTTTGTGCTACGTAAGGACCTAGAGTTTTCTCTGGACGACCGTGGCAATGTGGTCATGCCTAGGGTGGTACTTGACAAGATCCTATTTTTAGCAAGTGATGACCTACCGGAGGGTGACGAATGAAACAACCAGAGAACGGCCACACGAAGCACTTTGGCAACGACGGACCCATAGGCAACGACGCTGAAATCATTGTGTACTATGAGGAACGAGGGCCGGCAGAGCCAGTCCTACGCATACCCTTTTGGTACTGTAAGGACGAACTAGGGATGCACGAGCACTTCGAGGAGTCAGTACGCAGGACAGCCAAGGCACTCGCAGAGTCCTACACGTACTGGCCCGACGGGTACGTCCATGTGCAGACAATCATTAATCAGGAGTACGTAAACATAATATGATGACGGAACAGCAGTTAGAGCAGTGGATACGGGATAACCCGTGGAAAGCCAATGTGATCTGTCCTGCTGGGGGTATAGGGTTTATGATGTTCATTATGTACACTTGTGTGCAGATCATAGATTCTTTTTTGACAGGTAAATTCATTTAGTGTATACTATTAGTATGATATGCAATAATGCAATCATGACACGATGACGGAGATTATTCCATGACAGCAACAACAATCGAAGGCGTAGTTAACTTCAGCAACCTAACCCAACATGACGTATTCAATGGGCAGGACACTGGTCAGTACTCTTTGACCATTACGATGACTGAAGATGACGCCTCAGCGTTGTCCGCAATGGGGGTCAAGATCAAAGACTACCAAGGCGCTAAACAACGTAAGTTTAAATCTAAGTACGACGTAAAAAGCTTTGACGAAGACGGTAACCCTTACGGTGGTGAGATTCCTTACAATTCTAAGGTACGTCTCAAGTACAAGCTTGGGCCAGCACATCCAGTACACGGTGTGTCAACCTATCTCGAAGCAGTGAAAGTCCTTGAGGAAGCTGAGATGGCTGTGGGCGATGCCGCAGACTTCTAAGTTTGTACGTCACGAGAGTTGTCCGGAGTGTGGTTCTTCGGACGCTCTCGCTATTTACGACAACGGAGGCCAGCACTGTTTTGCTTCCGGTTGTGACTACCATGTATTTGGAGACGGTGAAACACCAATGACGACTCAAGAACTACCAAAAGCTAAACCCCTGAACATGGGTGGTGTAGTAGCGGCAATACCCCAGCGTAGACTATCGCAGGAAACCTGTAGCCGCTTTGGTGTTACCGTTGAGTACTCCAGCACAGGGGAGATTCAAAAGCATTACTACCCTTACTACAACGGCGAGTCAGGGGAAGTGTGTGCAGCTAAGGTGCGTGACGTAAAAACCAAAGGATTCCACGCAACCGGAGACATGTCCGGTGCTGGTTTCTTTGGACAGCAGCAGTGTAGCGGTAATAAGTACATCACAATCACCGAAGGAGAACTCGACGCACTCAGTGTGTACGAGATGTTCAACAAACAGTACGACGTGGTTTCCCTACGGTCAGGTGCTAGTAATGCCGCCAAGGAAATCAAAGAACAACTAGAGTGGCTTGAGTCGTACGAAAACATTGTTATTTGTTTCGACAATGACAAAGCAGGAGATGCGGCTCTGGAGCAAGTTAAGGACCTCTTTAGTCCTAACAAACTAAGAATCTGTAAACTTCCTGTGAAGGACGCCAGTGACATGCTCATGGCTAACAGGGTTAAGGACTTTACGCAAGCATGGTGGAATGCGAAAGTTTACCGACCTGACGGCATTGTAGCAGGTACTGAAACATGGGACACTCTGGTAGAGAAAAGACAGGTGAAGTCCATCCCGTACCCTTGGGAAGGTCTAAACCACATCACAAGGGGACATAGACCTTATGAGTTGGTCACGATCACAAGCGGCAGTGGTATGGGAAAGTCCCAATTTATCAGAGAAATTGAGTACGATCTACTACGCCGATGCGAAGGCAATATTGGAGTCTTGGCGCTTGAGGAAGATCTGGCCCGAACAAGCCTTGGTATCATGTCGGTGGCGGCAAACAGGCCCCTACACTTGGAAGAGGACACGCCTGTGGACCAACTTCGACCTTTTTGGGAGGCCACACTGGGCACAGGACGTTACTACTTATTCGACCATTGGGGGTCTACTTCAGCAGACAACTTGCTCGCCCGTGTTCGCTACATGGCAAAAGCGCTTGACTGCAGGTACGTCGTACTGGACCACTTGTCCATCGTCGTGTCTTCCCAAGAGTCCGGAGACGAGCGTAAGGCCATTGACGAGATCATGACCAAGTTACGTACGCTTGTGGCGGAGACAGGCATTGGTCTGTTCCTCGTGTCACACCTTCGTCGATCCCAAGGTAAGGCACACGAGGATGGTGCTCAGATATCTTTGGGTGAACTACGTGGGTCACAAGCGATTGCACAACTGTCCGACATTGTGATTGGTATGGAGCGTGACCAGCAGAACGCTAACGAAGACATCAGGAACACGACTACTGTTCGAGTCCTGAAGAATCGTTACACCGGTGAAACTGGACCGGCGTGTTACTTACAGTACGACAGAAGTACCGGAAGAATGACAGAAGTAGCTAACCCTGAAGTAGGAGCAGACTTTTGATCTACCTTGATCTTGAGGCCAACGGTTTAACTCCTGACACCATTTGGTGCGTTGTAACACGGGAGAACGGTGTTTCACAGGTACATACCAACCGTAGTACCCTCTGTGAGGCTTTGGCTGGCTCTGTGAGCGTTTGTGGGCACAACCTGATAGGTTATGACCTCCCAGTGCTAGAACGTCTCTGGGGGCTTTCTGTGGCTCCTGAGCGCATAGTGGACACACTGGTGTTGTCACGTCTGTTTGACCCAAGCAGACAAGGTGGACACTCGTTGAGAGCTTGGGGTGAAACCTTGGGCTTCCCAAAGGGTGACCATGACGACTGGTCGTGTTTGTCTCCTGCTATGATTGACTACTGCATACAGGACGTAGCAGTTACAGAAGCAGTACATCAGCAGCTTGTCAAGGACATGCAAGATTTTGACCCTAAGTGTATCGAATTGGAACACAAGGTTCAGTTTGCAGTCCAACAACAAGAGCGCAATGGTTGGGTCTTAGATCAGCAATTGGCTAATGAGTTATGTGCAACATTCAAGGAAGGCATGAATGCAATTGAAGCCGAACTACAAGAGATGTTCCCGCCCATTGTCGAAGAAAGGATTTCTGAAAAGACAGGGAAACGACTTAAGGACAAAGTTACAGTTTTCAATGTTGGGTCCAGACAACAAGTTGCAGAACGACTTGCAACTAAGGGTGCGAAGTGGAACGAGAAGACGCCAAGCGGAAAGCCTGTTGTCGATGAAAAGACGCTTAAGGAGAACAACCACGTCCCTGAGGCAGGAAAAGTTTTGGAGTACCTTACTCTTCAAAAGCGATATGCGCAAGTACATTCATGGTTAGAAGCTGTTCAGGAGGACGGCAGAGTACATGGTCGTGTCATCAGTAACGGAGCAGTCACTGGACGCATGACACATCAGAGTCCCAATATGGCTCAAGTCCCAGCAAGCCACAGTCCTTATGGACACGAGTGTCGCTCCTGCTGGACTGTACCTGAAGGGAAGAAGCTAGTAGGTTTCGACGCTAGTGGCCTTGAGCTACGAATGTTGGCACATTACATGGACGACAAGGAGTTTACCAATGTCCTTCTCACAGAAGACATTCATACAAGAAACCAAATGGCTGCTGGCCTTGAAACAAGACCTCAAGCAAAGACTTTCATCTACGCTTTCCTCTACGGGGCAGGAGATGCAAAAATTGGAAGTATCGTTGGAGGAAGCGCAAGAGACGGCGCAGATCTTAAGCAACGATTTCTACGAAATACACCTGCTCTTGAAAGTCTACGAGAACGGGTTACTAGAGCATCTCAGCGAGGCTATCTCAGGGGACTTGATGGTCGAAGATTACGAGTTAGATCTGAACATGCTGCATTGAATACTCTGCTCCAAGCAGCAGGTGCAATCGTAATGAAAAAAGCACTGGTGATCTTGGACGACTACGCACAGCAGTGGAAGCTTAACTACAAATTCATAGGTAACATTCATGACGAAGTACAATCGGAGGTGGCTGCAGACCAAGCAGAGAAGTATGGCTGGCTCGCAGTGGAGTGCCTCAAGGCGGCAGGCGTGGAGTATAACCTTAGATGCCCCCTTGACGGAGAATACAAAGTCGGCACAACATGGGCGGAGACGCACTGATGATCTTAACTAAACAGTGTTCAAAATGTGGTGAAGAAAAAGAGGTAACTAAATTTAGCAAAAGCTCTTCACGTAAAGACGGAAGACAAGATTACTGTAAATCCTGCAAAAGTGAGTACAACAGGACTCACCAAAATAGGAATAAAACAAGAATGTTTGTAAATGGTAAGTTTGTTCCGAAGTCTCATCCTTTACATAAACCGGGGAAGTACAAGACCTTTGAGGACGCTGCCTTTAGCAGTCTTGAGAAGTACGAAAGCAGTACAGAAGGTCAGGTTTATGTTATTACAAACCCTAACTTTTGTAGTTGGGTTAAGGTTGGAATGGCTGTGGAGGCAGAAGATAGACTGAATGGGTACCAAACGTCTTCCCCTTTTAGAGATTATATGTTAAACTATAGTTGGGACGTTAACGATAGACGTGCTGCAGAGTCAGAAGCCCATAGCGAACTACAAAAGTTGTACGAAAGACGTAGTGAGTGGTTTAAATGCACACCAGAGCAAGCCCAAGAGGT